>Ga0181530_10001626_pt1 | contig 27967 bp, 23 predicted proteins | sample PEATcosm2014_Bin_42_FD_119769 | JGI IMG/M metagenome (GOLD analysis project Ga0181530, IMG submission 119769) | Peatland microbial communities from MTU Mesocosm Facility, Houghton, MI, USA - PEATcosm2014_Bin10_60_metaG | ecosystem: Environmental > Terrestrial > Soil > Wetlands > Peat | place... | reverse complement strand
GGTCAATCCGAAGCGGGCCGCCAACGCCCTCTCGTGGGCCGTGACGGAGATGGAGCGCCGCTACGACGTGCTCGCCGAGTGCGGCATGCGCGACATTGCCGGCTACAACGCCGCGGTCGACCGGGGCGAGCTCGACGGCGGGCCTCTGGAGGGCGTGCGGGCCGAGGTCCCGGCCGACCAGGCACCGCTGCTGGCCGAGCTGGCCCTCGCCGACACCGAGCTCGGTGAGTTGGCCGCCGCCGAGGTCGATCTCGACAGCGCCGCGGCCGAGGAGGAGACCGATCCGGGCGAGTCGGCTCGTGACGCCGCCCTCGATGCCGTCACACCGCCTGACGCGGAGATCGACGACGATGCCTGGTTGGCGGGCGCCGACCTGGCCTCCGCGCCGGTCCTCGCCGGGCACGGCAGCTCACGGGGAGCCGGTCTTGCGACCCGCCATGTCCGGCTGCCGTTCATCCTCATCGTCGTCGACGAGCTGAACGATCTCATGATGGTCGCGGCGCGCGACGTCGAAGAGTCCATCTGCCGCATTGCGCAGATGGCGCGCGCCGTGGGGATCCACCTCGTCATCGCCACCCAAAGGCCGTCGGTCGACGTGATCACCGGCGTGATCAAGGCGAACATCCCTTCGCGGCTCGCCTTCTCGGTCTCCTCTCTCGCCGACAGCCGCGTCATCCTCGATCAACCGGGCGCGGAGAGGCTCGTCGGCCGGGGTGACCTCCTGCTGCTCACCGCGTCGTCGAGCGTGCCGCGGCGCATCCAGGGCCCGTGGGTGGGTGAGGACGAGGTGCAGGCCGTCGTCGCCCACTGGCGCCGCCAGAGCGGCCCGCGCTACGTCGACGGCGTGGACGGCGAGGAGGCCTCCGAGCACCGTGGCAGGGGCGTCGAGGACGACGACGACGAGTACCTGCCGCAAGCAATGGAGTTGGTGGTGCGGTCACAGCTAGGCTCGACCTCCATGCTCCAGCGCAAGCTCCGGGTCGGCTTCGCTCGGGCCGGCCGGTTGATGGACCTTCTCGAGAGGCGCGGCATAGTAGGGCCGTCCGAGGGTTCCAAGCCGCGGGCCGTCCTGATGACAGCCGAGGAGCTGGACGAGCTGTAGCCGCGGAGCCGGCCCAGTGACGCGGCCAAGCCATGGACGATGAAGGTGCCATCCCACCCGTGACGACCGGGCGGCGGGAGGCCGACGACGGGCCTGTCCCGTCGGCCAAGCCGAGGAGCCAACTGTCCGCCGCGAAGGCGCGCCGACGCCGCCTCTACTGGCGCCGGCGGGCGACGGTGCTGGCGGCCCTGGCCGTCGTCCTGTCAGGCGTGGGGTGGCTATTCTCGGGGCCCGGATCGCCCGGGCTTGTCACCTCCCGCGATCCGCGACCCGGGCCGGTCCACCTGCCCTCGCTCGTCTCGATCGTGCGGGCCGTGACAAGGTTCCCCGGGACGTTGGAGCCGCTGCCGATCCCCTCGGCGGGCCAGTCCGCCGTGTACGTCCAGGGGATCGGGCTTCTCGGTGCTTCTCCAGATGAGCAGCCGGTGCCGATGGCGAGCGTGACCAAGGTCATGACAGCCGTCGTCGTGCTCGAAGACCATCCCCTCGGCCACGGCTCCGGCCCGACGTTCACGATGACGGCGGCGGACCACGCGGCCTGGATCCGCGCCGCGGAGGCCGGTGACTCCAGTCTCGAAGTGGTCGCCGGAGAGCGCCTCACCGAGCGCCAGCTGCTCGAGGGGCTCATGATCCCCTCGGCCTGCAACATCGCCGACTATCTCGCCGTTTGGGACGCCGGGAGCATCGTCGCGTTCGTGCGCAAGATGAATGCGACGGCAGCCGCGCTGGGCCTCGCCCACACGCACTACGCGGACGCGAGCGGCCTGAGCCCGTATTCCCGGAGCACGGCGATCGACCAGGCCATCCTCGGGGCTGACGCGATGAGCGTGCCTGGAATGGTCTCCATCGTGGATCACGCGGTCGTCGAGTTCCCGACGGGCCCGGCCGGCGGCTACAACCCGGCCATCGGCCAGGACGGCGTGATCGGCCTCAAGTCCGGCTTCACGGACGCGGCGCAGATCTGTCTCGTCACGGCCGCGAGGCGTTCTGTCGACGGCCACCGCGTGCTCGTCGTGAGCTCCACGCTCGGTCAGCCCTCGAGCCTGGAATGGGCGGCAGATATCGACCTGCAGCTTCTCGACGCCGCCACGTCCGATCTGCGCTCACGGCCCCTGTTGCGTGCCTACCAGCCCGTCGCCAGAGTCGTCGCGGGCTGGAGCCGCGAACGGCCGGTCGCGGTCGTCACCGTCCCCGTCACGGTTGTCGGCTGGGCGGGCCTGCCGGTGCGCACCGTCGTGAAAGCGTCAATCCCCGTGCAGCCCGCCCGGGGGCGCGGCTGGAGGTCGGGGACCCCGGTGGCCGACGTGGAGGTGCTGACGCCGGCGGGTGTGCAGTCGGTGACACCTGCGAAGCTGAGCCTTTTCCTCTCCTCTGCCCCTCCTGGGTGGACCCCCCCGCCCGCGGCCCGGCCCGCGGCTGCCGCCGGCAGCTGAGAGTTCGCGGTGCGTGCCCGGGCTCCGGCGTCCTCGGCCAATCTCGGCCCGGGTTTTGACGTCCTTGCCATCGCCTTGTCTTTGTATGTGGAAGTCGAGATGGTGCCTTCGGCTCGGCTCTCGCTGCGAACCGAGGGAGAGGGGGCTGAGCTGGCGCGCGACGAGCGCCATCTCGCGGTGAAGGTGGCCAAGGCAGTGAACGGCCACGATCACTTCGCCATCCGGGTTCGCTCCGAGATCCCGGTCGGACGTGGCCTCGGATCGTCCGCGGCGCTCACCGTCGCGGCGGCCGCCGCCGCCGGGGCCGCCGATCCCCTGCGCGTCGCCGTCAGCCTCGAGGGTCACGCCGAGAACGCCGCGGCCTCGGTGCACGGTGGCCTCATCTCCGCCGCCATTCTCGACACCGGCCCTGTGGTCCGCCAGTTTGCTCTGGACCCGGGGATCGCCTTCGTCGTCCTCGTGCCTGACCGCGAGCTGCTGACCCTCGATGCGAGGCGCGCCCTCGACGTCGAGGTGCCCCACTGCGACGCCGTCTTCAACCTCTCGAGGATGGGCCTGCTCCTCGCAGGGCTAGCCGATCGTGCCCTTTTGATCAGGGCGGCGGGTGAGGACCGTCTTCACCAGTCCCAGCGCGCCCACCTGTTTCCGGAGGCGTCCGAGCTGTTGCGGCGGCTGACAGAAGCGGGAGCCCTCGTGGCGTGCTGGTCCGGCGCGGGCCCCAGCTTGCTGGGCATCTGTGACGGCCCCGAAAGGGCGGCGCAGGTCCGTGATGCGGGGCAAGTCGCGCTCGAATCCCTGGGGGTTCCCGGGCACGCGACGGTGATAGCCCCGGACCTCCACGGTCTGATCGTCGCGCCCTGACGGCTCTGTCAAGCGCGCCGGGCGGCGCGCCAGGGCCGAGTTCCGCTATGGGATGCGCTCCGGCGCTCCTCGCACCTCTCGAGAGCCCGCTCCGCAGGAGGTAGCCCTCACTCCGGCGGGGCCACGCCGGCGGCGATCTCGTCTAGCCCCTGGGACAGGGTGTTCCACGAGAGCGTCGCGCACTTGATACGGACCGGGAACTTGACCACTCCCTGGAGGGCGGCGAGCTCACCAAGGTCCTCGGGCTTGATCGTCTCGACTTCACCGGGCGCCTCGGCGTCCTCGCCCCCCTCCTCAGCGGCGAGCGAGTGCTCGTGGATCGACATCATCGCCTTGAACGAACGGATGAGCTGGCGCGCCTGTTCGATCGGACGGCCCTTCACCGTCGCGGACATCATCGATGCCGACGACTGGCTGATGGAGCACCCCTGGCCGGCAATGCGCAGGTCGGTGACCATGCCGTCGTTGACTTCGAGGTACACGACGACCTCGTCGCCGCAGAGGGGATTGAATCCCTCGACCCGGTGGGCGGGAGGCACCGGGAGCTCGCCGCGGTTACGCGGCGAGCGGTAGTGGTCGAGGATGATCTCCCGGTAAAGGTCTTCGAGGCCGGCCATGGCGGTGTCGTGGCTCCTATTTCAGTTGACGTGTCTCAGCCGAAGAATGCTGCCGCGACGTCGAGTGCGTCTGAGAGAGCTTCGATGTCGTCCTCACCGCTGTAAACGTAGAACGACGCTCGTGCGGTTGCCGTGACGCCCAGCCGCCTCATCAGGGGCTTGGCGCAGTGGTGCCCCGCCCGCACGCAGATCCCCTCCGCGTCGAGCACCTGGGCGAGGTCGTGGGCGTGAATGTCGCGCAGGGCGAACGAGAGCACGCCGCCGCGCCCGGCCGGGTCGGAGGGCGGCCCGAAGATCCGCAGCTCGGCCCCGTGGCGCGCCGTGAGAAGGGCTATGGCCCGCGAAGTGAGCGCGGTCTCGTGCGCCTCGACCCGGTCCATCCCCAAAGACTCGAGGAACCGGATCGCGGCATGCAAACCGACAGCCTCGGCGATGGGCGGGGTCCCGGCTTCGAACTTCCAGGGAAGATCGTTCGGCGTGAAGCCATCCAGGCGCACGTCGCGGATCATCTCGCCGCCGCCGAGGAACGGCGGCATCGCCTCGAGGAGCGCCTCGCGTCCCCAGAGCACGCCTATGCCCGTCGGCCCGAGCATCTTGTGGCCCGTGAAGGCCAGGAAGTCGACACCGAGCGCGCCGACGTCGAGGCGGCGGTGGGGGACGAGCTGGGAGGCGTCGGCGACGACGACGGCTCCGGCCGCGTGCGCCGCCTCGACGACGGGGCGGAGGTCGTTGATCGTGCCGAGCACGTTTGACATGGCCGAGATGCCGACGAGCCCGACACCGTCGACGAGTCGGTCGAGGTCGCTCAGGTCGAGTCGGTAATCCGCCGAGACGGGGAGGTAGCGGAGCTCCACCTGGCGTTCGGCGGCAAGCATGAGCCAAGGCACGAGGTTGGCGTGGTGCTCGAGCTCGGTCAAAAGGATCGCCCTGCCCGCGGGGAGGAGGTGCCGGCCGTAGGAGTGGGCGACGAGGTTGAGCGCCTCGGTGGCGTTCTTCGTGAACAAGACCTCCGTGTCGGGCCTCGGCGCACCGATGAACCGTCCCACGGCTCTCCGTGCCATCTCGAACTGCCGGGTGGCCTCCTCCGCGATGGAGTAGACGCCCCGGTGCACGTTCGCGTGGGTGGTCTCGTAGTAGTGGTCCATCGCGTCGAGCACGGCGCGAGGCCGCTGGGACGACGCGGCCGAGTCGAGATAGACGAGCCTCTTGCCGTGCGACTCCTGTTGGAGCAGGGGGAACTCCTTGCGGAGGGCGGTGACGTCGAGGGGGTCGGCCGCGACGGTGGTGGTCATGCGCGCAGCTCCTCGTAGCCTTCGCGGTCGAGACGCTCGGCGAGCTCAGGGCCTCCGCTCTCGACGATGCGCCCGTCCAGCATCACGTGCACGCGGTCCGGTCGCAGCTCCTCCAGGATGCGGCGGTAGTGCGTCACGAGCACGATACCGAGCTCTGGGCGAACGCGGCGCACCGCCTCGATCCCCCGGGCGACGATCCGCAGGGCGTCGACGTCGAGGCCCGAGTCGGTCTCGTCCAAGATGGCGACGTCGGGCTCCAGCATGGCCATCTGGAGGATCTCGTTGCGCTTCTTCTCACCGCCGGAGAATCCCTCGTTCAGGTACCGGCTGGCGAAGGCGGGGTCCATGTCCAGGCGTTTCATCCACTCCATGAGCGCGACGCGTACCTCGAGCACCGAGATGTCCATCCCGCGGCGGGCGGACACGGCCTGACGGAGGAACTGCGACACCGGCACGCCGGGGATCTCCTCCGGATACTGGAAGGCAAGGAACACGCCGGCTCTCGCCCGGGCGTCGGGCGCCCAGGACGTGATCTCCTCGCCCCGCAGCACGATCCGCCCGCGCACGACCTGGTAGGCGGGATTGCCGGCGATGGCGTTCGCGAGCGTCGACTTCCCCGAGCCGTTGGGGCCCATGAGGGCGTGAAGCTCGCCGGTTCGGACAACGAGGTCGACACCACGGAGGATCTCCTGGTCCTCGACTTTGACGTGCAGGTCTTCGATCGCCAGCACCTGGCCGCCGGCCCCGTTGCCCGGGTGTTCAGAGGCCACGGGGCTCCTTGGGTCACGATGGCCCTCGGCGATCACGCTACCGTTCGACACGACGACCATGCTAGACGCGCCGCGGGATTACCACTACGCCCGTAGGGGAAATATCCCTACCAGCCCCGCGCGATCCACTCGTCCAGGTGGGGGAGCTCAGTGCCGATGGTGGTGTCCAGTCCGTGGCCCGGCATCACGATCGTCTCGGCCGGCAGGGGCGCGAAGATGCGCCGCTCGATCGACTCGATGATGGTCGGGAAGTCCCCGAGGTCGGTGGCGGTGTTGCCGGGCCCTCCCGGGAACAGCGTGTCCCCGGAGAGCAGGACCGGGGACCCCTCTATCAAAAAGCACATGGACCCGGGCGTGTGACCGGGGGTGTGTATGGTCCGAAGCCGGAGCCGGCCAACCTCGAGCAGGTCGTCGTCCTCGAGGAGGAGATCGTAGGAGGGGAGCATGGCGGCGTCCTCGGCCCGCACGGCGACCTCGTAGCCGGCGTCACGCAGTTGCGGAACCGCCTGGACGTGGTCCCAGTGGCCGTGGGTCTCCACGACCTTACGCACTCCGAGGCGCCGGCACAGCTCGAGAAGCTGCTCGTGCTCGTTGGCGGCGTCGACCAACAGGGCGTCGCCGCTCGCGCGGCAGCGCACCACGAAGACGTTGTTGTCGTAGGGCCCGACGACGACCTTGTGTATCTCGACCCGTTCGTCCTCGTAGTGCATGGCGCGGTCTCCTGTTCTCCCGGCCCGGGCCTGGGTGGGGGTCCTCTCGAACCCGGGATCGTTCCATGGACAGACTAAAGTCCTTTTCGGAGGTGGTCCTCGGTGGCTCCTGACAAGCCTGCCGGCGCCGGTGCGGGCTCAGGCGCCGGGGACGGCCATTCCGCGGGCCCGAGGGCCTCGGACGCAGACCGTGACCGTTTCGCGGCCGAGTTGCACGAGCATTTCGCCGAGGGCCGGTTCAGCCTCGAGGAGCTGCAACGCCGCCTCGACCTCGTTTTCGCGGCGCAGACGCTCATCGACCTTTACGAACTGACGAGCGACTTGCCTCATCCCGGGCCGCAGCTGTCGCACGGGCCCGGATCGCGTTCGAAGCGCCGATCCGCGCCCCGCAAGAGGCGCCGGTGGCCCTTCGGTTGAGTGGATCGCGCGCACGGGGCCAAAGTCTCGATACATTGGGGCCACCAGAGAAAGGAGGTGGTCCAATTCATGAGTAGTCAACCTTGCGGGACCCTGGAGGTGGCTGGCCGCTAGGCGGCATGCTGGACCACCTGGTGAAACCATCCAGACACCCTCGGTGGCTCCGGTCGAGAGTTGGTCCCGCTCGATGCAGCCCGGAAACCGAGCCTTTTTCAGCAGAAGACAACGACTGCGGGAGTCTCCGCAGTCGCCTCGAGGGGCGCTGCGGCGCCCCTCGAGCGCGTCTCGACCCGAACGGGCCGGCGCCGGATGTTCCGTGGTCCAGGTCCCTTTCCTGACGCCGGGCACCCGGGCCGGGCAGGGCGGACCGCGGCGGGCTCCACAGGGCCCGCTCAGCTGGTCTTGGAGGCGGCCCGGATCGCCCGCTTGTGCTCGCGAACCGCGAGAAGAGCACCTGGGCTGTCGATGTCGGCGACCGAGGCCAGTGATCCGGCCCGGCCGAAGGGCCCCGCAGCCTTCTCCCAGCCCCGCGGGCGAACGCCGAGTTGCTTGCCCAAGAGGGCGACGAAGATGCGGGCTTTGTGCTCACCGAAACCGGGGAGCGCCTTCACCCGCCTGAACAACTCGTCACCGGTCGCGGCCGTCGTCCAGACCGAGGCAGCTTTCCCGCCGTACTCGGCGACGAGCAGCCGGCAGAGATCCTGCACCCGGGCGGCCATCGCGGCCGGGAAGCGGTGGAGGGCAGGCTTCTCCACGAACAACGCCGTCAGCTCGTCCGGGTCCATGACGGCGATCCTGGCTGCGTCGAGCTTGGTGCCGAGCCGCTGGCGAAGGACCCACGGTCCGGCGAAAGCCTTCTCCAAAGGCACCTGCTGATCCAGGACCATGCCGATCAAGAGCGCGAGGGGATCTTCGGCGAGGTACCTGTCCGCTTTCGGGTCCCCTGTGAAAGGCAGGCTCTTCAGGGTGGTCACGTCTCGGGGCATCGAAGAAGTGTAAGGCGCGTACCATCTCGCGCCTTCGCCGGCACGCCTTGCCCGGCATCAGGCCCGCGGTGTGGTCTCAGGCGCCTCGCGGGTCGATGGCCTCGGGGTCGACGCCGTAGTGCTCAATGGCGGCAGCGACCTCGCTGGGCTTTCCCTCGCCGGCAGCCGCAAGCTCGGCCAGGACCGCGACCACGACGTGGGCGGCGTCGACTTCGAAGTGCCTTCTGAGCGCGGCCCGGGTGTCGGAACGGCCGAACCCGTCGGTCCCGAGCACGGTGAACGGTGCGCGGACGAAGCGGGCAACCTGGTCCGGAACCGCCTTCAGGTAGTCGGTGACGGCGACGACCGGGCCCCGGGCCCCCTCGAGAGTACGGGTTATGTAGGGCACCCGGGGTGCGCTCTCGGGATGGAGCCGGTTCCAGCGCTCGACTTCGAGCCCGTCCTCCCTGAGCGCCTTGTAGCTCGTGACCGACCACGCTTCCGCGCTCACTCCCCAGTCGGACGCCAGCAGCTCACGCGCCCGCATGGCGGCCTGCCACGCGGGCCCGGAGAACAGGATCGTCGCCGAACGGTCGGGGGCGCCCGCGGGTTCGACCGGTCCCGCGTAGCGATAGATGCCGCGCAGGATCCCCTCTCTCACGGCCGCCGCCGCCTCATCCTGGGTCGCCCCGTCGGCGTCCGGCAGCGGGAGCGCCGGCATCGGGTAGTTCTCGTTGTAGAGGGTCAGGTAGTAGATGCAGTCCTCGGCCTCGGGGCCGAACATGTGGTTGATCCCGCGCTCGACGACGGTCGCCATCTCGTAGGCGAAGGCCGCGTCGTAGGCGTGTACCGTCGGCACGACCGACGCCAGCAGCTGCGAGTGGCCGTCCTGGTGCTGGAGCCCCTCGCCGTTCATCGTCGTGCGCCCCGCCGTGCAGCCCATGAGGAAACCACGTGCCCGCGCGTCGGCCGCCTGCCAGATCAGGTCTCCCACCCGCTGGAACCCGAACATCGAATAGAAGAGGTAGATCGGCACCATGGGCAACGACCACGTGGCGTACGAGGTCCCGGCCGCCTGGAAGCTCGCCATGGCGCCGGCCTCGGTGATGCCCTCCTCCAGGATCTGGCCCGTGCGGTCCTCGGAGTACGAGAGCAGCAGGCCGGAATCGACGGGCGTGTAGAGCTGGCCCTCCGGGGCGTAGATCTTCACCTCTGAGAAGAGCGCGTCGAGACCGAAGGTGCGTCCCTCGTCGGGCACGACGGGGACGACGTACTTGCCGATGCCCGGGTCCCGCAGCAGGTTGCGCAGCAGTCTCGCGAACGCCATGGTCGTCGAGACCGGCTGGCCCCGCGAGCCCAGGGCGAACTCCGCGAAGGTGGCCGGTTCCGGCGCGGGGAGCCCGAGGAGCCCGCGACCGCGCACGACGCGGTTGGGCAGGTGTCCGCCGAGCGCGCGGCTGCGGGCTGTCAGATACTCGTGCACGGGCGATCCCACCGGGGGGCGGTAGTAAGGAGGCGCGTCTGCGTCGAGAGCGTCGTCGGGGATCTCCTCGTGCAGGTGCAACCGGTCGCGCAGCACCCGGAGCTGGTCCTTGGTCATCTTCTTGATCTGGTGGGTGGCGTTGCGCGCCTCTATCTCGGGCCCGAGCGTCCAGCCCTTGATGGTCTTGGCGAGGATGGCCGTCGGCGCCCCCAAGTGCTCGGTCGCCGCTTTGTAGGCGGCGTAGAGCTTGCGGTAGTCGTGCCCGCCGCGGGGCAAGGTCTGCAGTTCCTGGTCGGAGAGGTGCTCCACGAGCTTGCGCAGGCGTGGGTCCGGGCCGAAGAAGTGCTCGCGGATGTAGGCGCCGGACTCGGTTGCGAGGGTCTGGGAGTCGCCGTCGAGAGTCGTGTTCATCTTGTGGAGAAGCACGCCGTCGACGTCGCGCGCCAGGAGCTCGTCCCAGCGCCTGCCCCAGATGACCTTGATGACGTTCCAACCGCAGCCCCGCAGCAGAGCCTCGAGCTCCTGGATGATCTTGCCGTTGCCCCTGACCGGGCCGTCGAGGCGTTGCAGGTTGCAGTTGACGACGAAGGTGAGATTGTCCAGGCGCTCCCGGGCGGCGAGGCTGAGGGCGGCCCGCGTCTCCGGCTCGTCGAATTCGCCGTCGCCGACGAAGGACCACACGCGTGACTGGGTCGTGTCAGCGAGCTCGCGGTGCACGAGGTAGCGATTGAAGCGCGCCTGGTAGATGGCAGTGAGCGGCCCGAGCCCCATCGAGACCGTCGGGAACTCCCACCAGTCCGGCATGAGCCGGGGGTGCGGGTAACTGGACAGGCCCTTGCCAGCGACCTCGAAGCGGTAGTTGTCGAGATCCTCGTCCTCGAGCCGGCCCTCGACATAGGCGCGGGCATAGATGCCGGGCGAGGCGTGGCCCTGGAAGTACACCTGGTCGCCGGCGGTGCCGTTGGCCTTGCCCCGGAAGAAGTGGTTGAAACCGACCTCGTACAAGGAGGCGGAGCTCGCAAAGGTCGAGAGATGTCCCCCGATGCCTGACTCGCGGGTATTCGCCCGCGTGACCATGACGGCGGCGTTCCAGCGTATGTAGCGCCGGATCTTGCGCTCGAGGTCCTCGTCGCCGGGGAACCAGGGCTCGGAGCGGGCCGGGATCGAGTTGATGTACGGGCTCGAGACGGTCGAGGGGAAGCCGACCTGGTTGGCCCGCGCCCGTTCGAGGAGCTTCATCAGCAAGAACTGGGCGCGGGGGCGACCTTCCGTCTCGACGACGGCGTCGAAGGAGTCCATCCACTCGGAGGTCTCCTCGGGATCGATGTCGGGCAGCTGGTATGAGAAACCATCGATGATCACCCATCCAGTCTCGCGCCCGCGCGAGCACATTCCGGCCGCTTGCGCGAGGAATTCTTCGACAGTTAGCAATCCAAGGCCGCCGGGACGCCAGGCGGGCCGGGTGAAGCACCCCGACGGTTCCCGGACCAGGCAGAATGACTTCGTGACCCTGTTCGAGGACCAGGACCGCGCCACCGTCGTGTTCACCGACGGGGCCTGTATCGGCAACCCGGGGCCGGGAGGATGGGCGTGGGCTGTCTCGGAGTCCGAGTACGAGAGCGGGCATGCCGCGAACACGACCAATCAGCGCATGGAGGTCACCGCCGTGCTGCGGGCGCTCGGCGCCATCCGCGGTCGCGTGCACGTCGTGAGCGACTCCACCTACGTCGTCAACTGCTTCAGCCAACGCTGGTGGGCGGGATGGCGCGCGCGGGGGTGGAGGAATGCGCGAGGTGAGCCCGTGGCGAACCAGGACCTGTGGCGTCCGCTCATTGACGAGGTTGTCGACAAAAGGCGCGGCGAGATCAGGTTGACCTGGGTGAAGGGGCACTCCGGGGACCCGATGAACGAACTCGTGGACCGGCTCGCGGTCGATGCAGCCCGCTTTCAGCGGGACGCCCGCGCGCGTTAATCAGGTAACTTCGCCATCTCCTTGGAACAGAACTTCCAGGTAATGTCCGAAGCGATGCGATACGTAGAAGTAGCCGGGGAGAAGGTGTCGGCCGTTGGCCTCGGCACCTGGCAGTTCGGGTCCAAGGAATGGGGCTACGGCTCCCATTACGCCGAGCACGAAGCGGTCGACATCGTGCATCGCGCCCTCGATCTGGGCATCAACCTGATAGACACCGCCGAGATCTACGGCCTCGGCCGCTCGGAGCGGATCGTCGGCCGCGCGATCGCGGACCGGCGGGGGGAGGTTTTCCTCGCTTCAAAGGTCCTGCCGGTCCTCCCCCTGCGGGGGATCGTCGCCAGGCGGGCGGCCGGGAGCGAGCGGCGACTCGGCGTCGCGCAGCTGGACCTCTACCAGCTTCACTGGCCGAACCCGGTCGTCCCGCTCACCGAGCAGATGGCGGCGATGCGGGCTCTCCAACGCCGCGGGGAGATCCGCCACATCGGGGTGAGCAACTTCTCCCTCGAGCGCTGGCGGGCGGCCGAGGGCGCCCTCGGCCGCCCGGTCCTGTCCAACCAGGTCCGGTTCAACCTGGTGGACCGCCGCCCGCGCGAGGCCATGACGGAATGGGCGGCGGCCAACGACCGCGTCGTGATCGCCTACAGCCCTTTGGCGCAAGGCCTGCTCTCGGCGCGCTACGACGCGGAGCACCGGCCGACGGCGATGCGCGCGAGGTTGGCCGCCTTCCTGCCCCAGAATCTCGACCGCGCGGGGCTGTTGCTGGACGCGCTGCGAGAGATCGCCGGCCGCCACGACGCGACGCCGGCTCAGGTTGCGCTCGCCTGGGTGATCGGCCATCCGAACGTCGTCGCCATACCGGGCGCCAGCACGGTCGCCCAGCTGCAGCGAAACGCCGAGGCCGCGGAGCTCGAGCTGACGGACGAGGACCAGCACCGGCTCGGGGACGCCGCCGAGGCGTACCGCCCCATCCGGGGCGTGGCCGCCGTGCCCGCCCTCGTCAAGATGCGCACGGCGAGATCCGGGCACGGTCGCTAGCGGGACCGGGCCGAGGGCGCGACAGAGGACGCATGGACGACCAGCTGACTTGGAAGGACGCCACGGCGCAGGCCGACCTCGTGCGGCGGGGAGAGGTGTCGCCGCGCGAGCTCGTCGACGCGGCGATAGAGCGGATAGAGCGGTGCGATCCCGCTCTGAACGCCGTCATCCACCGCCAGTTCTCCGCCGCCCGCGCCCAGGCGGCAGGCGAGCTGCCCCGCGGGCCTTTCGAGGGCGTGCCGATGCTGCTCAAGGACCTGGGCGCCCCCCAAAAAGGAGAGCTCTACTGCGAAGGGACGTCCTTCGCCAAGGCCGCCGGTTACCGCGCCCGTCGTGACAGCTTTCTCGTAGAGCGCTTCAAGAAGGCGGGTTTCGTCGTACTGGGCCGCACGAACACGCCCGAACTGGGCACGACGATCACGACCGAGCCGGTCGCGTTCGGACCCACGCGCAACCCGTGGAACACCGAGCACACGAGTGGAGGGTCGTCGGGCGGTTCCGCCTCGGCGGTCGCGTCCGGCATGGTGCCAGTGGCGCACGGAAACGACGGCGGCGGCTCGATCCGGATCCCGGCGAGTTGCTGTGGGCTCTTCGGCCTCAAGCCGAGCCGGGGCCGGGTGAGCCATGGTCCGGGAGGCGGTGAGTCCTGGAACGGCTTTTCCATCGACCACGTGCTCACGCGAAGCGTCCGGGACTCGGCGGCCGTGCTCGATCAGATCGCCGGCTACCGGCCCGGCGACACCTACGTCGCGCCCCCGCCCGCCCGGCCGTTCGCACACGAGGTGGGTGCCAACCCCGGCCGGCTCCGTGTCGGGCTCCTCGACCACCCGGCGCAGCCCGAGTACCGGGCCCATCGGGAGTGCTCGCAGGCGGTCCAGGCCGCCGGCCGGCTGCTCGAGTCCCTCGGCCACAAGGTGGAGCTCGCCCACCCGAGCTCGCTCGAAGAGCCCGAGATGTACCGGCACTTCCTCGTCGTCGTCACCACCGCCGTGGCCGCGGCGCTGACCGAATGGTCGCGGCTATTGGGACGGGAGATCTCCCCCGAGGAGTACGAGCCGGCCAACTCGCTGTTCACGATGTTGGGCAAGTCCATCTCCGCCCCGGACTATCTCGAGTCCCTCCTCTATTTCGACGGCTTCAGGCGCCGGACCATCGCCTTTTGGTCCGAGCAGGGATTCGATCTCCTGTGCACCCCGGTCCTTGCGCAGCCCCCGGCCCTGCTCGGCGAGCTTTCGGACCCGGCGACGGGGCAGGCCAAGGTGATCGAGACGCTCCATTTCACGGGCCAGTTCAACGCGACCGGCCAGCCGGCAGCCTCCTTGCCTCTCCACTGGACGCCGGAGGGTCTGCCGATCGGCGTGCAGCTCGTCGCCGACTACGGGCGGGAGGACGTTCTCATCCGGGTCTCCAGTCAACTGGAGGAGGCGACGGGATGGGCGGACCGGCGCCCAGCCGTGCACGCGTGACCGCCACCGTTACCCCCCGGCGGGATGATCCAACCCGGGTAGCGAATGGTGACTAGTCTGCGTACTCTTAATGGCCCACCGTCTTTCCCACCTCGACACGCTCGCGTCCGAAGCGATTCACATCATCCGTGAGGTGGTCGCCGAATTCGAGCGACCGTCACTGCTTTTCTCAGGGGGTAAGGACTCGGCTGTGCTGCTCCACCTGGCCGCGAAGGCATGCTGGCCCCAGCGCGTACCGTTCCCCATCGTGCACGTGGACACCGGGCACAATTTTCCCGAGGTCATCGCATACCGCGACCAGCAGGTGGCCAAGCTCGGCGTACGGCTCGTCGTCGGCTCGGTGCAGGAGGACATCGACCGCGGTTCGATCGTCGAGCAGCCGGTGCCCGGCGCGACGCGCAACCGGTTGCAGACTTTCACCCTCTTGAGGGTGCTCGAGGAGAACCGCTACGACGCCGTCTTCGGGGGCGGGCGACGCGACGAGGAGAAGGCACGGGCCAAAGAGCGCGTCTTCTCGCTTCGGGACGAGTTCGGCCAATGGGACCCCCGGGCGCAACGGCCGGAGCTGTGGCAGCTCTACAACACGAGGCACAGGCCGGGCGAGCATTTCCGGGTCTTCCCGCTCTCGAACTGGACTGAGCTCGACGTCTGGCAGTACGTCGACGAGCAGAAGCTCGAACTTCCCCGGATCTACTTCGCGCACCGGCGCACGGTCTTCCGCCGTGCCGGGATGCTCCTCGCGGTCGGGCCCTGGACTCAGCCCCGCGACGGCGTCGCGAGCGAGCAGCCCTTCGAGACGACGGTGCGCTACCGCACCGTCGGTGACATGACCTGCACGGCTGCAGTCGAGTCGACGGCGAGCAGCCCGAAGGAGGTCATCTTGGAGACTGCGGCGACCAGGGTGAGCGAGAGGGGCGCGACGCGGGCCGACGACCGCTTCTCCGACGCGGCGATGGAGGACCGCAAGCGGGAGGGCTACTTCTAGTGGAGCTGCTGCGCTTCGCGACCGGGGGTTCTGTCGACGACGGCAAGTCCACCCTCATCGGCCGCCTGCTCTACGACTCGAAACAGGTCTTCCAGGATCAGCTCGAGGCGGTGCGACGAACGAGCGTCGCCCGGGGCGACGAGTACGTGAACCTGGCGCTGCTCACCGACGGGCTGCGGGCCGAACGCGAGCAGGGCATAACCATCGACGTCGCCTACCGCTACTTCGCCACGCCGAAACGCCGGTTCATCATCGCCGACACGCCCGGGCACACCCAGCACACCCGCAACATGGTCACGGGCTGCTCGACGGCCGATCTCGTCCTGCTCCTCATCGATGCCCGCGCCGGGGCCACCGAGCAGACTCGGCGCCACGCCATGATCGCCTCGCTGCTCGGCATTCGGCACCTGGTCCTGTGCGTCAACAAGATGGACCTGGTCGGCTACTCGCAGGAGCGCTTCGAGGAGATCCGCGACGACTTCATCGGGTTCTCCGAACGCCTCCAGGTCTACGACCTGACGTGCATCCCGATCTCGGCGCTCGCGGGCGACAACGTCGTGGAGCGCTCGCGCGAGATGCCCTGGTACGCCGGGCTCTCGCTCCTTGAGCACCTCGAGACGGTGGTCCTAGCCTCGGACCGCAACCTGATCGACTTGAGATTCCCGGTGCAGCTCGTCATCCGGCCCATCTCGAGCGAGCACCACGACTTCCGCGGCTACGCCGGCAACATCGCCAGTGGCCTGCTCCAGGTGGGTGACGAGGTTGTGGCGCTCCCCTCCGGTTTCTCGAGCCACGTGGTGAGCATCGACGGCCCTGACGGCCCGCTCGAGGAGGCCTTCCCGCCCGAGTCTGTCGTCGTGCGGCTCGAGGACGACATCGACATCTCCCGTGGGGACATGCTCTGCCGGCCCAACAACCGGCCCAACGTGGGCCAGGACGTCTCGGCGATGGTCTGCTGGATGGCCGAGAGACCCCTCCGGGAGGGCTCGATCTTCGCGATCAAGCACACGACCCGATGGGCGCGGGCACGCGTGCGCTCGCTTCAGTACCGCCTCGACGTAAACGCCCTCCACCACGACGAGAGATCCCCCGAGCTCGAGTTGAACGACATCGGCCGCATACACCTGCGCACGACGGCACCGCTGTTCTACGACGAGTACCGGGACAACAGGGAGACCGGCAGCTTCGTCCTGGTGGACGAGCAGACGAACGCCACGGTCGCCGCGGGCATGCTTCGCCGTCCCACGGGCTGACGGCCCGGCCAATCGAGTGTCATTAGGCTGATCCGCAAGGCACGCCCCGGGCGCGGGGAAGAGCGCGTGCGGCCGGCAGGTGGCCGAACAGGCGGTTGCGTCATCGTTGAGACCAGGAGGTGGTCCGTCTGCCAGCGAACCGAGCTGAGCCTGCGCAGTTCGACACGGTCGTGATCGGTGGCGGGCCGGGCGGGTACGCCACGGCTCTGTACGCGGGCGCCGCGGGCCTGTCGGTGGCCATGGTGGAGAAGGACAAGGTGGGCGGCACCTGCCTGCACCGGGGTTGTGTGCCCGCCAAGGAGTTCCTCGAGACGGCGGCGGTGTTCCGCAGCGTCGAGGGGGCCAAGGAGTTCGGCATCCAGGCGGGCCAACCCATCGTCGAGTTCGCGGTCAGCCAGGACCGCAAGAAACGGATCGTCGGTCAGCTCCACAAAGGGCTTTCCGGCTTGTTGCGCCAGCGCAAGGTCACGGTCTTCGCGGGCGTCGGACGGCTGCTGGCAGAAAAGACCGTCGAGGTCACCGCCGCAAGCGGCGAGGTGACGTTGCTCGCCGGGAGCAACGTCGTGCTCGCCTCCGGCTCGGTCCCGAGGACACTTCCTGGTTTCGACGTGGACGGCCGCTACGTCCTTACCTCGGACGAGTTGCTGGACCTGCGGGCGCTACCGCGGTCGGTGGCGGTGATCGGCGCGGGGGCCATCGGGTGCGAGTTCGCCTCGATGCTGGCCGATCTTGGCGTGCGCGTGACGCTGCTCGAGGCCTTGCCCAAGATCCTGCCCGGGTGCGACCAGGACGTGGCGAACGTGGTCGTCCGTTCGTTCACAAAGCGCGGGATCACCGTGCGGACCGGTGTCAAGGTCACCGGCCACGAGCCCGGCGACGACCACACCGCCGTCGTCTTCGAGGACGGCGAAAGACTCGAGGTCGAGACGATCCTGATGTCGATCGGCCGCCGCCCGCTCTCGGACGGCCTCCTGGGCGAGGGCACGGCAGTCGAGATCGACGAACGCGGTTATGTCCGCGTGGACGAGTGGATGCGGACGGGGGCACCCGGGGTGTTCGCCATCGGCGATCTCGTCTCAACCCCGCAGCTGGCCCACGTCGGCTTCGCGGAGGCGATCCTGGCCGTCAAGCAGATCCTCGGCGAGCGGGCGTTTCCGGTCGATTACGGCAAGGTCCCGTGGGCGATCTACTGCCATCCGGAGGTCGCTTTCGTAGGCATGACCGAGCAGGACGCGCTCGAGGCGGGTTTGGAGACCGTGACGAAGCGGGATCCTTTCGGTGCCAACAGCCGCGCCCTCATCCTGGGCGATACCGATGGGCTCGTGAAGGTGATCTGCGAGAAGAAGCCGGACGGCGGGGCGGGGCGCCTGCTCGGCGTGCACATGGCGGGGCCGTGGGTGACAGAACAGCTCGGGCAGGCCTATCTGTCGGTGAATTGGGAAGCCACTCCCGAGGAAATATCGCCTTTCGTGCAACCGCACCCGTCACTGTCCGAAACCTTCGGCGAGACTGTTCTCGCTCTCACGGGAAGGGGTCTTCACGTTGGCTGACATCACCATGCCGCAGCTCGGCGAGACGGTCACAGAGGGGACGATCATCCGCTGGATGAAGAGGGTCGGCGACGCGATCGCCTACGACGAGCCGTTGTTCGAGGTCTCGACCGACAAGGTGGACTCCGAGGTGCCGTCGCCCGCGTCGGGCTATCTGGTAGAGATCCTCGTGCCAGAGGGTGAGACGGTGGACGTCGGCACGAAGCTCGCCGTCGTGACCGACACGGCTCCCCCGGGTGGGCACACAGGCGCTTCGGCCGTCCCCACGGCCCAAGCGCCGCAGCCGCCTCCCCCGGCTGCGCCCGCCGCGCCCGCGCCGGAACCCGTGTCCGCGTCCGCACCGCCCGAACAAGAGCCGGCTCTCGCGTCGGAACAGGAGAGTGGGCCCACCGGGAAGTCGAACGGGTCGGGGCTCGTGCTGTCCCCCGTCGTCCGGCAGCTGGTCGCCGAGTACGGCATCGACCCGGCGTCACTAGAGGGCACCGGCAAGGGCGGGAGGATCACGCGGGCGGACGTACTCTCGTTCATCGACCGTCGCGCGGCCGGCGTGATGGCCGCAGCGGCCGCGGCGCGCCGAGAGGAGCCGGTAGGGGGCACGCCGGCGGCCGGCCCGCGGCGCGTCGCGGCGCCTCCGTACCCGCCCGCGGCGGGAGCACGCGACGAGGTCGTGCCGTTCACGAACGTCCGGCGCCTCACCGCCGAGCACATGGTCCGGTCGAAAGCGACCTCGGCTCACACGCTTGCCGTGATCGAAGCCGACTACGAGGGGATCGAGCGGGTGCGCAGGGCGCACAAGGACCGCTTCCGCGAGGAGGAGGGGATCGGCCTCACCTACCTTGCCTTCATCGCCCGGGCCGTGGCGGAGACCCTGCGCGACTTCCCGCAGCTGAACGCCTCCGTCGGTGACGACGCGCTCATCATCCACCGGGACGTCCACCTCGGCATCGCCGTGGACCTGGGACAGCGCGGGCTCATCGTCCCTGTCGTCCGCCACGCCGAGGGCCAGTCGTTGCGGGGAATCGCCCGCGCCATGGCCGACCTCGCCGAACGCGCACGCTCGCGCAGGCTGTCGGCGGACGAGGTCACGGGCGGGACGTTCACGATCACGAACCCGGGCCCGTTCGGCACGTTCCTGACCGCGCCGATCATCAACCAGCCGCAGGTGGCGATCCTCTCCACCGATGGGATCAAGCGCCGCCCGGTCGTGATCACGGCGCCCGATGGGACAGAGGCCGTCGGGATCCACTCCGTAGGCCTGCTCGCCCTCTCCTTCGACCACCGTGCCGTCGACGGCGCCTACGCCTCGGCGTTCCTCCACGAGCTGGCCCGGGTCATCGAGACGCGCGACTGGGAAGCCGAGCTTTGAGCGCTCCGGGCCGGGAGCTGCGCGTCCGCTGGCTCGGGCGTGTCCGGTACCGGGACGCCCAGGCGCTGCAGGAGGCACTGAAGAAGCAAGGCGCGGGCGAGTACCTGCTCCTCCTCGAGCACCCGCACGTGTATACCCTCGGCGTGCGTGCCAAGACCGCGCACGTCCTCGTCGATCCGGCGTCGGTCGGCGCCGAGCTCGTGCACGCCGACCGGGGCGGCGACGTCACCTACCACGGGCCCGGTCAGCTCGTCGGGTACCCGATCCTCAACGTCCCGATGGGCCTGCGCGCGGTACCGGCACATGTTCACGCCATCGAGCAGCTCGTCCTCGACGCCCTCGGCGACCTCGGGCTCGGAGGGGTCGGGCGGCTGGCGGGCTATCCCGGAGTCTGGGTGGATCCGGAAGGCTCTGAGCCGAGGAAGCTCTGCGCGATCGGGGTGAGGATCGACCGGGGTCGGTCCATGCACGGCTTCGCGCTCAACGTCGATCCCGACCTTTCCATGTTCGGTCACATCGTGCCGTGCGGTCTCAGCGGCCTCGGGGTGACCTCACTCGCCGCGGAGGGCCTGCACGTGACGATGCGCGACGTCGTCGAGGCGATCGTGCGCCGGGCGCCCGACCGCCTCGTCCCGGGTGCGTCCCTGGAGCGCCAGGAGGCGTCCTGGTGGCCGGGGCCCGCCCGCAGCGTGCCGCCGTTCGGCGTCGGGGACACAGGCCCGCGCGCGTCGCGGGCCCTCGATCGCCGCCTCGTCGACGCCGGAGTCGATCCCGGCCAGGGGGTGGCGCTCTCGGGTCGCAAACCGGAGTGGGCCCGCGCTGAGGCCCGGATCGGACCGGAGCTGATCCGGCTCCGCGCGACGATGCGCGAGCTCGACCTCGTGACCGTCTGTGAGGAAGCCGGGTGCCCGAACATCTTCGAGTGCTGGGCCGACGGCACCGCGACGTTCATGATCAACGGGGAGCGCTGCACGAGAGCGTGCGGTTTCTGCCTGGTGGACACGAGGCGCCCGCTCCCGCTCGACCCGGGCGAGCCGGACCGCGTCGCCGAGGCCGTCGCCCGGATGGGACTGACGCACGCGGTTGTGACGGCCGTGGCGCGAGACGACCTCGCCGACGGCGGGGCAGAGGTGTTCGCCGAGACCATCGCCGCCATTCGCCGGCGCAGTCTCGGAGTCACGGTCGAGGTTCTCATCCCGGACTGCAAGGGCGACGAAGCCGCGCTCAACATCATCTTCGAGGCCCGTCCCGACGTCTGTAACCACAATCTCGAGACCGTCAACCGCCTCCAGCGTGCCGTGCGCCCCTCGGCCTCCTACGCGCGCAGCCTTTCGGTGCTCGCCCGTTCCGCCGCGGCCGGGTGCACGACGAAATCGGGCCTCATCCTCGGCATGGGCGAGACCGTGCCCGAGGTGGTGGCGGCGCTCGGTGACCTGAGGGCCGTGGGAGTCGAGATCGTGACGCTCGGCCAGTACCTGCGCCCGACCGCAGCGCACCTGCCGGTCGCGCGTTGGTGGACCCCTTCAGAATTCGAGGAGCTGGCCGACGCGGCGCGCGCGATGGGCTTCGCCCATGTCGAGGCATCCCCGCTGACACGCTCGAGCTACCACGCCAAGCGCGCCGTCGTCGCGTCGGGTCTCGCCGGCGCCGGCGCCGGGGCGGAGACGGCAGACGTGTCGTGAGCGATCCCGCCCCGGCCGAGGCCGCGGCAGATCCCGCGCTCGTAAGAGCGGCGCGGTTCGCGAGCGTGCGGGACCGCATGAGGGAACTGGAGGTAGACGCCCTCCTCTTGTCACTCGGGGCCGACCTGCCGTGGTTGACCGGCTACGAGGCAATGCCGCTCGAGCGCCTGACGATGCTCGTGGTACCGGCAGACGACAACGCGACGTTGGTCGTTCCTGAGCTCGAGGCGTCGCGGGTGGACCACGATCCGCGTCTTTACGCGATGCGCCCCTGGTCAGAACACGAGCAACCAACTGAGCTCGTGGCGGGCCTCGTCGGGCGCAGGGGGTGCCTCGCCGTCTCGGATCGCTGCTGGGCCTCGCACCTCTTGGAGCTCCAGCGTTCGATCCCGCGAGCCCGCTGGCGCACTGCGCGAGAGGTGGTCGGCCCGCTCAGGGCGGTGAAGGACGCGCATGAGGTCGCGGCGCTGCGGGCGGCGGGGAAGGCAGCGGACGCCGTGGCGGAGGCGCTCCAAGGCGGCGAGATCCCCCTCATCGGCCGGACCGAGGCCGACGTCTCCACGGAGATCTCGGCACGGCTGCGAGCCGAAGGCCACGACCGGGTCAACTTTGCCATCGTGGGAAGTGGCCCGAACTCGGCCAGCCCTCACCACGAGCCCGGCCGGCGCGTCATCGGCGGGGGCGAGGTCGTCGTGTGCGACTTCGGCGGCTCGCTCCGCCTCGGCGCCGGCGTCGGGTACTGCTCGGACATCACGCGCACCGTGGTGACCGGGGAACCCGACCCGGAGTTCCTCGAGCTGTTCGGGGTGCTTCATTTCGCGCAAGCCGCCGCGGTGGCGGCGGCCGTGGTCGGCATTCCTTGCGAGCAGGTCGATCGTGCCGGCCGGGAACTGATCACCGCTGCCGGCTACGGCAAGTCGTTCATCCACCGCATCGGGCACGGCATCGGGATCGAGGAGCACGAGGACCCCTACATCGTGGCCGGGAACACGACGCCGCTCGTCACCGGCCACGCCTTCTCGGTCGAGCCGGGCATCTATCTGAGCGGGCGTTTCGGGGCCCGGATCGAAGACGTCGTGATAGCGACCGAAGACGGGCCGCTCGCCTGCAATCAAGCCGACCACTCCCTGGCGGTGGTCGAGGCCTGAACAGTCGATGGTCCGGCGGTCCGGACCGGCGTGCTCACTCAGGGCCGGCGGTGTCCGCCGGCCGGCAGAGAAAGAGAGGTTGGTTCATGGATCTCGGTCTCAAGGGACGGGTAGCCGTGGTCGCAGCGTCGTCCAAAGGATTAGGTCGCGCCGTGGCCGACGCCCTCGCGGATGAGGGCGTCGGCCTCGTCATCTCCGCCCGGGGCGCAGAGGCGCTGGCGAACGCCGAAGGGGCTCTCAAGTCGCGCGGCGCGCAAGTCGTGGCCGTCCAGGCGGACGTGACCGATCTTGCGACGCCCGCGCACCTCGTTTCGGCTGCAATCGACAGTTTCGGCCGTCTCGACATCGTCGTGCCGAACGCCGGCGGCCCACCGGCGGCGGGCGCGCTCGACTGCGATGACGAGGCCATCTTGAAGGCGGTGCAGGCGAACCTGCTCACGAGCGTCCGCTTCGTGCGGGCGTCGTTGCCGCACTTCAGGGCCGCGGGGTGGGGACGGATCTGCTGCATAGCCTCGTCGACCATCGCGCAGGCCAACCCGTCCCTGGCGCTGTCCAACACCGCTCGTACCGGCCTGTGGGCCTGGGCGAAGACCGCGGCCGCGGACTTGCGTGAGACCGGTATCACCTTGAACCTCGCCTGCCCCGGATATCACGCGACGGATCGCATGATCGAGCTCGGCTTTACGACCAGCGGACGCCCCATGGGCGACCCGGCCGACTTCGGCAAAGTCGTGGCCTTCCTGTGCTCACAACACGCGGCGAACGTGAATGGCGCGAGGATCATCGTCGACGGTGGGGAGTCCCTCGCCCTCTGAGGGGGCGGAGCGGTCCTCCGATACGCCCGAGGGGACCGATAACCTGCGGTTATGCAAGACGTCGGGGGAAGGAAAGCTCGATGACTGTCCCATCATCCCTCTACCGGCTCACCGGTGAGGCTGCTCCACCGTCACCGGTGCTCGTCGTCGCGCTCGAAGGATGGGTGGACGCCGGGCTCGCCGGCGCGACGGCCATGGCGAGCCTGTTCGATGCGATCGAATCGTGGCCATACGCCGTCTTCGACTCCGAGGAGCTGCTCGACCAACGTGCCCGCCGGCCGAAGCTCAAGATCTCGGACGGGATCAACGAAGGCTTGGACTGGCCGCAAGTGGTGCTCAACGTCGGCGCTGACCGACTCGGCTCGGGCATCGCCATGCTCGCCGGCCCCGAGCCCGACTTGCACTGGCAGTCGTTCGCGGGCGCCGTCGCCGAACTTGCGACGGCGCTCGAGGTGAGGCTCATGGTGGGATTCGGCGGCTTCCCCGCGGCCGCGCCGCACACGCGGCCCGTCAAGTTGGCGGCAACCGCATCGAACAGTCAGTTGGCCACGAAGATCGGTTTCATCCCCGGTGCCATCGAGGTCCCGTCCGGGATCCAGGGGGTCATCGAGCTTGCCTGCGCGAAAGTGGGGATCCCCTCCGTGGGGCTGTGGGCGCGGGTGCCGCACTACGTGGCTGCGATGCCTTTCCCCGCGGCGTCGGTCGTGTTGTTGGACGGTCTCGCAAGCCTGTCCGGCCTCGTGATCGACTCGCATGTGCTTTCCGATTCCGCCGACGCGGCACGCCTCAAGGTCGACGAGCTCATCGCCCAGAGCAGCGAACACCAGGAGATGGTTCACCAGCTCGAACAGCAGATCGACGAGCTGGAAGGCACCCCGGAAATGCCCGACGACCGGCGGGTGCCCTCGGGGGACGAGATCGCGGCGGAGCTCGAGCGGTACCTGCGCGGCCAATAGGGCGCGCGGCGCCCCCGTCGACTGCGCTAAGTTTCCAAAGCGGATGATATAAGTCATCTTTAGGCCTGTCCGCGAGGGGGGATTCCATGAGTGTCACCGATGAGCTATTGCGCAACAACGAGGCCTACGCCTCGTCTTTCGACAAGGGCGACCTGCCCCTGCCACCAGGTAAGAAGTTGGCGGTGCTGGCCTGCATGGACGCCAGGGTGAACCCCTACGGCCTGCTCGGCCTCAAAGAGGGCGACGCCCATGTCATACGCAACGCCGGTGGTGTCGTCACCGATGACGAGATCCGTTCGCTGGCCATCTCGCAGAGGCTGCTCGGCACAGGGGAGATAATCCTCGTCCATCACACGGACTGTGGGATGCTCACCTTCACCGACGACCAGTTCAAGCGGCAGATCCAGGACGAGGTCGGGATCAAGCCGGAATGGGCGGTCGAAGCCTTCGAGGACCTTGACGAGGATGTCCGCCAGTCGATCGCGCGTATAAAGGCGAGCCCGTTCATCCGCCACAAGCATGCGGTGCGAGGATTCGTCTACGACGTGTCGAACGGGAGGCTCCGCGAGGTCGTCTAAAACTGGTGTCGGGAGGTGCCGAGGCATCGTCGGTCCGTCGAGGCCCGTACCGAGATGACGGGCCGGCGTCGGACTCGAGCACAAGGAAGGAGGAGGAAGACGGACCTTCGCATCCAGTGTCTGTGCGTCGATGCCCGCGATCCCGCGTCGCTCGCGAGCTTCTGCGAGGCGGCGCTCGGGTGGCGTCGCACGTACGAGGAACCCGACGAGGTCGTGCTCGAGCCGCCGATCGGCTCCGCAGAGGACGGAGTGGTTCCCGACTTGTTGTTCCTGAAGGTCCCCGAGTCGAAGACCGCGAAGAACCGTCTCCACCTCGACCTTCGTCCTCTCGACCAGCAAAGGGAGGTGGAGCGTCTCGAGTCGCTCGGTGCGAGGCGCACCTTCGTGGGCCAGAGGGCCGAGGCGACCTGGGTTGTGCTGGCGGATCCGGAGGGGAACGAGTTTTGCGTCCTCAAGGCTCTTGAGGCCTGAGAGCGGAGCGGCACGGGCGCGGACTCCAGGCGTCTGTCTGGAGGAGCCGGCCAAGGCCTCGCGCAGAGTGCTTAGACGACGATGTTGACGAGCCGCGGGGGCTTGGCGATGATCCGCTTCGGCGAGGCGCCGGCCAGGGCTTCCTGGACTCTCGGCGACGCCAGGGCGAATTCTGCGGCGGCATGTTCCGAGATGTCGCGCTCGACCTCGATCCGGTCCTTGACCTTGCCCATCACCTGCACGATCATTGTCACCTTCTGCTCGGTGAGCAGGCGGACGTCCGCAACCGGCCATGGGCGCGTGTGCACGTCGTCTCCATGGCGATGCTCGTAGGCCTCGGCAGTGAGGTGCGGTGCAAACGGGGCGAGGAGCTCCAACAGGGTGTCGACCGACTCTTCGACCACAGCCCGGTCGGTGCCTGCCCGGGCGTGGCGGGAGATCGTGTTGGTCAGCTCCATGCATGCCGCGACGGCGGTGTTGAAGGCGTAGCGCTCGATGTCTGCGGTGACGCGGGCGATGGTGTGGTGGACGGCTCTCCTTAGCTCGTGAACGTCACCGGCGCCATCGCCGCCGGAGCCTTGACCCGGCTGGTCGGGTGCGTCGGTGGCGAGACGCCAGACCCTGCCCAGGTACCGGGAACACCCTTCGAGTATCTCCTCGGTCTGCTCGTTCCAGTCGACGTCGTCCACCGGCGGGCCGATAAACAGGTGAAGCAGCCGGAGCGAATCGGCCCCCACCTTCGCGAAGTAATCGTCGGGCGACACGACGTTGCCCCTGGACTTGGACATCGCCCGGCCGCCGAGGCGGATCATGCCCTGGCAGAACAACTGGGAGAAAGGTTCGCGGACCTCCTTGGGACCGAGGCCAGTGTCGGCCAGAGCCCGCGTGAAGAAGCGGGCGTACAGCAGGTGCAAGATCGCATGAGTGATCCCACCGATGTACTGGTCGACCGGCATGAAGTGGCGGGCCGCTCCCAAGTCGACCGGGCCCGTTTCGTCGTGCGGATTGCAGAAACGCAGGAAGTACCACGACGAGTCCACAAAGGTGTCCATCGTGTCGGTTTCACGGATGGCGGGTCCTCCGCAGATGGGACAGGTCGTCTTCAAGAAGCCTTCGTCGAAGCGGAGCGGGGACTCACCTGTGGGCCGGAACTCGACGTCGTCGGGGAGCAGGATCGGGAGCTCCTCGACGGGCACCGGCACGATCCCGTCGCTGCGGCAGTACATCACAGGTATCGGGCAGCCCCAATAGCGCTGCCGGCTGATCAGCCAGTCGCGCAGCCGGTAGTTGACCTTGCGCGAGCCGATCCCCAGCTGCTCGAGGAACTCGACTGCCATTCGCTTCGCGGTCGGGACGTCGAAGCCGTCGAGGAAGCCACTGTTGATCTTGAATCCGTCGCCAGAGTATGCGCCCCCGGGGAAGCCTGCGGGCGGTTCGACGGTCCGCACGATCGGCAGGCCGTAAGCTTCGGCGAAGGCGAAGTCACGTTCGTCCTCGGCGGGTACGGCCATGATCGCCCCGGTGCCGTAGCCCATGAGCACGTAGTCCGCCACGTAGATCGGTACAAGCTCGTCGTTGAACGGATTGATGCAGTAGCTGCCCGTGAACACGCCCCGCTTCTCGAGCGATCCTTCGGACGACTGACGCTCGAAGTCGGTGGCCTGCTGGGCGCGGGTGCACAACTCGGCGACCTCGTCCTCGTGGGCGTCGGTCACGAGCTCCGGTACGAGCGGGTGTTCCGGTGCCACCACGGCGTAAGTCATGCCGAAACTGGTGTCTGGGCGCGTCGTGAAGACTTCGATCTCGATCCCGGGCCGGCCGGCGACGGCCATGCGGAACTGGGCGCCATCGGACCGGCCGATCCAGTTGCGCTGCATCGTCTTCACGCGCTCGGGCCAGTCCAGGCCGTCCAAGGCATCCAGCAGCTCCTCAGCGTACTGGGTGATGCGGAGGAACCACTGCTCGAGGTTGCGGCGTTCCACGACGTCGCCGGAGCGCTCGCAGGTGCCGTCTGCGAGCACTTGCTCATTGGCGAGCACTGTGTGGCAGCCAGGACACCAGTTGACCGGGGCTTCGTCTCGGTAAGCGAGGCCGGCGCGGAGCAGCTCAAGGAAGATGACCTGGTTCCAACGCATGTAGTCGGGGTCGTGGCTGCGCAGCTCGCGTCGCCAGTCGTAGACGGCGCCCAGCCGTTTGACCGAAGCCTTGAGCTCGGCGATGCGTGCCTCCGTGTACACGCGCGGGTGATCTCCGCCCTTTATGGCGGCATTTTCTGCAGGCAGGCCGAACGAGTCGAAGCCGAAGGGGCTCAGCACGGCGTTGCCTTGCATCGTTCGGTGCCTGACCAGAACGTCGCCAAAGGTGTAGTTGCGGATGTGGCCCTGGTGGGCAGGTCCGCTCGGGTAGGGGTACATGCACAGCACGTAGTAAGGCGGCCGTGGGTCATCGAGCTCGACCCGGTAGGTGCCGTCCTCGTCCCAGCGCCGCTGCCAGCGCTCCTCTACCTCGCGAAAGTCGTATTCCGCCACGGGAACAGGTTAGTTGGCCGGTGCGGGACTCTTGATGTGGCTGCGCAGCTGGGATCGCGCCGAGCAGAGAGAAGAGGCCGCCGCCACAGGTGGCTTGTCAGAGGGGAGAGACGTGGCGCCCAGAAGGAGTCGGCGCCCGGCGGCCCGCCGAGAGGCCGCCGCGGGCGCAGTTCAGATAGAGTGCTGGCGTCCTCGGGGGCGTAGCTCAGTTGGTAGAGCGCCTGACTGGCAGTCAGGAGGTTCGAGGGTTCGAGTCCCTTCGCCTCCACTAGCAGGACAAATGCAACTTGAGAGAATCTGATTCGGGTGGCACAGCGCAGCCGAGAGCTTTTGGGCGGCCCTTGTCGTGGCGAGGTTGAACTGCGAGACGTCCCAGCCGTACGGCGTGACCAGTGCCCCATGCGCATTGACGTAGCCGTTGAGAACTCCGGCCATGAGGATCAGTGTTTGCTCCAGCGGAGCGTGTGGGGTGCAAGCTCAGGATTCCGACGCCACGCAACACCAAGATCGCG
>Ga0181530_10001624_pt1 | contig 27994 bp, 21 predicted proteins | sample PEATcosm2014_Bin_42_FD_119769 | JGI IMG/M metagenome (GOLD analysis project Ga0181530, IMG submission 119769) | Peatland microbial communities from MTU Mesocosm Facility, Houghton, MI, USA - PEATcosm2014_Bin10_60_metaG | ecosystem: Environmental > Terrestrial > Soil > Wetlands > Peat | place... | reverse complement strand
TGCCGTCGGACTTATTGAATACCGCAAAGGATTCATTCACGAATTGCACAAATTGCGATGCCCCTGCGGCTCCGTTCGCGACGGCTATGTTCCCCTGCTCGGTGTAACCGGGGAACCCCGTCCCAACGCCAAGAATGTCGAGTCCGGAATTCGTTTTAAGCGTTGCATCAGCGTTCGCTTCAAAGGATGACCTAAAGGATGACCTAAGAGTCAAATCGTGAGGCGAGTGTGTATATCCCGACTTCTGCGGAAACGCGCCGTCGGCGCCCGAAGACCGGATCACTTGTTCCCGTGGGGGAATGGGCGCGATCTGGATCAATGGCGGCGTGGTGACGTGCTTCGTGGCCGATACTACGACGGCATGCGATAGGTCCTGCGCCCAGCTAAAGAACCCTGTGAAAAGCAGCAGGAAAACAGGCAGTATGCGGGAGCATACATAGGAAATGCTTTTCTCTGGCGGGTGCGTGGAAGTCTCACGCCGTGACGTCTTTAGGGTCATCACTGAGGGGTAACCCGATGAAATCAGTTTCCCAAGCCATGCGCCAGCCAGAGGCAGGATCCGACTTCTCACCCGCCGGGAGCAAGCCGATCAATTCCTTCCTGGTACGATAGTAGAAAAACCCGCCTCTGGCAAGGGTTTGGAGTTCTTGGTAGGGTCCTGATAGTTCAATCTGCCAGGTCCCATAACTGCTTCCATCGCTGCGTTGGCTGTCAGGGTCCATCGCCGCTTCGCAACTGCTAAGAGCTGCAGTCTCGCGAGAAGAAATGCTGACCATTTTCGAGAATTCGAGTTTTTCAACAGCCGCAGGCGTTATCACTCGTTGAGAGTTCCCCGGCATCGCGCCGCTGGGAAGTTTTCCGCAGCCTGCTACTTTGTAAGCCCTGCGATCTGCACATTGTAAGGCTCCAGCAATTCGCCGGTGGCATGGTCCAGTCCCGCCACTGCGAGCTGATATCCCACTTGCGCCTGCAGCAAGGTCTGTTCCGCCGTCGCTTCTTCGGTTTGCGCTTCCAGCACCAGAAAGATTGTCCCCTGGCCGAGTTCATACTTGCGCTGCTCCGCCGCCGTATTTTTCTTGGCCAAGTCCAGGGATTCCTTGCCCGCTGCGATGCTCAGCTTGGCTTGCTCCAGTTGGTGGACGGCGTTGTTCACGTCGAGCATGACTTGCTCGCGGACTTGCCGTTCTCCGTACAGATCGCTCCGCCGCGAAACCAGCGCATTGCCCAGCGCAGCCTTCGCCCCACGATTCTTCAGCGGCAGCGTTAACGACAACTGCGCGCCATAGGTCGGGTAGCCGAACCCAAACAGCTGGTTCAGGGACGAACTCGTGATCTTCTGATTCAGGCCGTTGAACTGGGTCCCGCCCACTCCGTTGCTGGCATAGATTCCGGTGAGATCGAGTTCGGGCAGCAGTTGATTGTGCGCCAGCCGAATCCGCGTGTCGTCAATGGACAGGGCAGCTCGCGCCGCCGCGACCTCCGGCCTCTTCGTCAGCGCCGATTGCAGCGCGGTGGCGGCGTCAATCGTGCGCAGCTCGCCCGCCGGTTCGGGCTGCTCGGTGAGTTCAAGGTCGAGCGCCTCGAAGTACGGATCCTGGTCCGCGCCGATCTCCATGCGCAGCGCATCCTCCGCCTCCTTCAGCCCATATTCGCTCTGGATCACCGCCACTCGCCGCGACGCCACCTGCGATTCCGACCGGTAGATATCCAGCGGCGGCAGCGCCCCCAGTTCCAGCGCCCGTTTGTCGCGCTTGTATGAGGCTTCCGCCGCGTCCTGCGACCGTTTCGCGACATCCAGATTTCCCCGCGCTTCCACTACCGCCCAATACAGGTTCACGGCCTGCAGAATGCTGCTGCTGACCTCCGCCGCAAGACTCGCCTGCGACTGCTCCAGATTCCGGCGCGCAATGACCAGCGGAGCAATATTTGGAAACAGCCATCCGTTCTTCAGCAATGGTTGCGTGATCTGGAAATTCAACGACGAACTGACAGAAGGATTCAGTGGGCTCCCCTGTGTCTGATAGTTGGTGCTGCTCAGGCCGGCCTGTACGTTCGTACCTGTCCAAAAAGTTTCCGAGTAGTTGAGCTGGGCGGCTTGCGTGGTCGTGTTGGGAGTCGGGATTCCCAATGCCTGGTATGTGCTGTTGGGCGGAAAAGAAGCGCTATTCGCGAAGTACGAACTGGTCAGCAGCGGATCGAAGGGCTGGTGCGCCCCCAGCAGCGCGACCTTCGCCGATTCCACCTGCGTCTCTTGAATCCGCACTAGACTGTTGTTTTCCAGCGTCAGCACCACCGCATCGCGCAGGCTCAGCCGCAGCTTGCCTTCCACCAGGTAGTTCCGCAGATGCTCCGGCGCGCCCAGCTTGCCCGAGCGGACCTGCTCCGTCACCAGTTCGCGATATCCCTCACGGTTTTGTGCCCGGCCCGGCGCGGCAACCAGCATCAACAGACAAAAAGACCGCCAACGGCGAGATGCTTTCATTCGATCCTCCGGAAAGTGGGAAGTGGTGCAGCTTGAAACTGGAAACCGGAACCGACGATCCCCTGATTCCGCTCCAACTACTCGTACCGGATTGCTTCCACCGGGTCGAGGCGCGCAGCTTTGACGGCCGGGTAAATCCCGAAAACCAGTCCCACGGAAATCGAAACGATAAACGCCAGCAGAATCGAACTCGCCGTCACGATCGTGGACCACCCCGCCAGCCACGCAATCAGCCGCGACATCACGAAGCCGAAGACAATACCGAAGCTCCCGCCCACAAACGAAATCAGTATGGCCTCGACCACGAACTGCCGGATGATGTCCGCCTGCCGCGCTCCCACCGCTCGCCGCACCCCAATCTCCCGAGTCCGCTCCAGGATGCTGGCCAGCATGATGTTCATGATCCCGATCCCGCCCACCAGCAGGGAAATCGATGCAATCGCCACCATCACCGCATTGAACAATCGCTCCGTGCGCCTCTGTTCCGCCAGCAGTTCCGCCGGCACGATTACGCTGAAATCTCCCGCGGAATGATGCGACGAATCCAGGATCGCCCGCACCAGCTGCGCCACCGAACTCATGTCAGCGCCGTCGCGAATATTCAGATACATCCCGTCAATCTCGTCCCGCCGGTTGCTGTAGGAATCCTCCAGCCGCAGAATCGCCGAATTCAGCGGGACATAGAGTGTGTTGTTGAGGTCCTGCGTCGGCACGCCCGCTACTTCTGTCTGCGAACTGAGCTGCGGCGAGGCGACCCCGATCACGCGGAACCATTGCTCATTGGCTTTGATGTACTGGCCCATCGGATCGGTACCGCCGAACAGGCTCGACCGCGCCGCCGCTCCCAGCACGCATACCGGCGAGGCTCGCGTCTCTTCATCGTCAGTGAAGAATCTCCCTTCCACCACATGCAGCCCGGCAATTCTCAGGTAGCTCGGATTCACTCCGTACACGGTCGGTGGATCCTGCTGCGCCTTCGGAATCGTCTTCGTAGGCGTCAGCCGCTTGCGCGGCGTGGCCGCGACAATGTCGCCGCCCACATCATCCCGGATTACCCGGTAATCCTCGAACGTCAGTCCGGGGGAAATCTTGCGCATCTTCCGGTAGGCCTGCCAGTCGAGCGTCTCTTTGGCTTCCACGATCAGATTGTGAACGCCCATCTGCTCGATCAGCGCCATCACTTTCTGCCGCGCGCCCGCGCCGATGGACAGCATGGAAACCACCGCCGCCACGCCAAAAATCATCCCCAGCATGGTCAGCAGCGAGCGCAGCCGGTGCAGCAGCAGATTCTGCAGTCCCAGTTGCAGATCGGGCAGCCACTGTTGAAAGCCGCGCAACACGCGGGCTGGGGTGATGGAACTTGGAGTGACGGAGGTTGTACTCGACACTAGGGTGTGCCTCCTCCTCCGGCGCCCGCAGCGGATTCGACGGGATTCGCTGTCTTTCTCGGTGCAGTGGGGTCCACCAATGCCACTTCCGTGCCCACGCCGATTCCCTCGATGGCGGCGCGGCTCTCGTTCTCGGCCTGAATCTTTACCTCGCGCGCTTCAAAGTTGTTCCCGTCTTTGACATAGACCACGCGTTTGCTGTCTTTCAGGAACAGCGCCTGCCGGGGCAGGTAGAGCACGTCCTTGCGGGGATCGCCTTCAATCACAACTTGCGCCGAAAGCCCGGGCCGCAAGCGCGCGTCCTTACTGTTTAGCGTGACCGTGACCTCGAACTTGGCGCCCATGTCCGCTTCCCAGAACATGCGGTTGTTCATCCCCCCCACCGTCTTTACGATGCCGTGAAAAATGTTGCCCGGCAATGCGTCCAGTTCGACGTCAACCGCCTGGCCCTCCTTGATGCTGTTGCGCTCCAGTTCTCCCACCGTCGCCGCCAGTTCCATTTCCCTGGGGTCGATCACCTGGCCAACTTTCCTGCCGGCCTCGACCTGGTCGCCTTCGCGATACTCCGGCAGCATCTGGCCGAAAAAGATTCCGCCTGCGGCCGCCTCATTTTTTTCCAGTGCGACCAGTCCCTCCATGGGAGCAGACACCCGCATCTTCTTGATATTCTGCTGCGCCTGATCCATCGCCAGCTTGGCCTTGTTGCGCTTTTCTTCGGCCAGCAGGATGGCCGCCCGGTTCGATGCGCTGCGCGACTTGACGTCCTGCTCCAGTTCGGCCAGCACCCGCTTCGCCTGTTCCAGCATCAGATCGTTCTTGCGCGCGTCAATAGTGCTGACCAGTTCGTTTTTCTGCACGTCCAACTCTGCCCGCCTTACGTCGAACCGCGCCTTGAGCAGCGCCACCTTGTCCTGCGCTGTCACCACTGCCGCGTCGGCTTTCGCCTTGGTGATTTCCTGTTCCGCCTGCAGCAACTCCGAACGATTCTGCTCCAGCTTGTAGCGCTGTTCGGTGGGATCGAATTCCATCACCAGGTCGCCCTTCTTCACCGCTGCGCCCGTGTGGAGCAGGTGCGTGATTTGCAGCGAGCCCCCGCCGATGGGCGGGGCCATCAGCATTTCCATATGGCTGGCCCGCAGTTCGCCCGTGGCGAGGACCTTCATGTCAAGATCGCCGCGTTTCACGCGGCTGGTCGGGATGTCGTTTCCCGCCGCAACCGGCGCGGCCCGGCGCACCGCGGCCACCACGCCCGCCACGGCGCAAAGCACCACCGCGACCACCGCCCACGCAATCGCCCGTCGCCCTCTCATCGTGAATGCCTTGTGCGGGACTGCCATCCCCACCGTTTAGAAAGCCTTGTTACTGCTTCAGCGTGGGATCCCTCAGCGCTACTTGCTCTCCGGCATCGAGACCTTTCGCGATCATGATCTTGTCCGCGCTCGTTCTTCCCACTTCGACCTCGCGTTCCTCAAACTGCGTCCCCTTCCACACATAGGCCACCGTCTGCCCCGATTTTTGAAACAAAGCCTGCGTCGGAACGCTGATGGCATTGGGCACGCGGTCCACCACCACGGTTACCTCTCCGGTGATCCCTGGCTTGAATCGCGAATCCGTCTGATCCAGGATAATCTCCAGGGTAAAGTTGCGGGCGGGCGGCCAGACGCCGGAAAAATCCATGCTCGCGATCTCGCTGATGTGCTCAATGTGCCCGCTGAATTGCCGGTCGGGAATCGCATTCAACTGCACCATGACCGGCAGCTTGGGTGCCAGCCGCCCGCGCTCGGTTTCATCCACACGCGCCGAAACGCGCAGGGTCGAAGCATCTGGCAACTCCGCAATCGCCGCTCCCGGCCAAGCCTGATCTCCAAGGCGATACGGACCCATGCCGGAGCCGGTCCAATGCTGCAAGATGCTGATCGTCCCCGCCGACGGAGCCCGCACGCTCATCTTTGCCAAGGCGCCCTCCGCCCGTTCCACATCGTATTGTGCCTTCTTGCTGGCTTGTTCCGTGCTCTCGATCGTTGCCTTGTTCAGAGCCTCGTCCGACTTCTGCTTGGTCTGGGTCTCGCGCAGCTTCTGCTCGCAGTCGGCCAGCAGCAGCTTCTTCTCCTCCCCGTCAATCTTGGAGAGAATCTCCTGCTTGCTGGCGTCCAGTTTCGCCCCCTCCACGTCATAGCTCGCCTTCAGCACCGCCGTTTTATCTTCCTCCTCCGCCAGCCGCGCCTGAGCCCGCGCCTGCTCGATGCTCGCCACTGCCGACTTAAGGCTGGAGCGATATTGCGCCAGATCCTGCTCGGTCTTCGTCTTGTCGAATTCCACCAGAACATCACCGGCCTTGACCGCGGTACCTTCGGTCGTCAGCTTGACAATCTGCAGATCGCCCGCCTCCGCCGGTGCGCTGATCGTGACCGACTTCAGCGCCTTCACCTCGCCGCGGAATTGCAACGAGTCCAGAAACTCTCCGCGTTTCACCTGGTAGGTCGGAACTGTAGGCGATCGCCTGCTCAGGCGGACCGCGCCCAGCACTACTCCGCTGCCCGCCAGCAGCAGCACGGTAATCACCATCGCCTTACGCCGGATCCAAAGCCGCTGGAATCGCTCCATCATGAACCGCCCCCGGCGCCTTGGCTTCCGTCTCGCTTCTCGCTTACTCCCGCGCTCCGTGCAGTTACATCCACGTCCACTGCCGCCGAAAGGTCCGGCATCAGCTTGGGATCATTCCCCTGGATCGAAACGATCACGGCAAACGCGCGAAGTTTATCGGAAAAGCTTCCGTGCTCGCCGATCGGCGCCAGTAGTTCCACGTTCCCAGGGAACACCAGGTCCGGATAAGCATCCAGCCGCACCTTCGCTGTCTGCCCGATCTGCAGGCTGGGAAAGTCCTGCTGATTGGCCTCCGCCCGGACTTGCATGGCGGCAGGATTCACCACTTGCATGAACGGTGTCCCCGGCTCAACCCGATCTCCCTCCTGGACATCGCCCATGGTGCCGCCCTTCCAGATGGTGTTCAGCACCACCACTCCCTCAATTGGCGCGTGAATCTGCATCAGTTCGGAGTTGGCCTGCGCGTGCATCATGGTCTGTTGCGTGCGATCCCGCTGAATCTCCAGGATTCGAATCCCTGCCTGCGCCGCCTTGCGCTTCAGGTCGAACGTTTCGCGCAGTTGATCGTACGTGGCCCGCGCTTCCTCCAGACTCTCCTGATTTTTTTCGGCGTCAATCTTCGACACCAGCTCGGCCTTCTGCACTTCCAGTTCCGCCTTGCGCAGGTTGTCCTCGGCCTGCTTCAGTTCAGTTTCATCCTTGGCCCGCGCCGCATTTTCTTTCGCTTGCTCCTCCGCCACCTGGTCTACCAGTTTTCGGTACTCCGCCTGCTTGTCCACGAAGTCCCGCATCTGCGCCTGCCGGTCAAACTCCACCAGCAGATCTCCCGGCTTCACTCGCGTTCCCGCCGGCGCCAGCCGGATGATGGTCAGCGTGGGAAGCTGTTGCCCCTCCAGCACCGGCGCCAAAATCGCCCGCGACTGTACTGCCTCCGTCGTTCCTTTCAGACGCAGGACTTGCGTTGCATTGGAGGAGGAATACTGCGTCCGGTTTCCTGCAGTGGGAGTTTTGCCACGGATGACGAGCAGCACAATCGCAGCCACAATGATCGCTGCCGCAGCGATCACCAGCCCGCGGCGCAGCCACGTCCGGCCCGGGCCGCTACTTGACGGTTGTTCCGGTCCCGTCGCGGACTGGTTCGGTGTGGCTTCGATGTCGGGAGTTACTTCTGCTGGCGCCGCATGCATGAATGCAATGCTCCCTCACGTAGGAATCTGCCGTCGCGGCAAACGTTGCCCCGCTTGGCACCGGAACCCTTCTAAGTTATCCGACCCTGCACCCGTTTCCAAGCAGGATTCCCAGCCCTGCCGTCTTCACACACCTGGTGCCTCTTCCACGATCCGGGACATGATCCCGGGACACGATCCTGAGAGATCGTCCTGAGAATAGATCGCGGCGGCCGCGATTCCTTGCGGCCCCTTCCCAATTTTCGGTTGTAATGAAGAATCCCACTGAGGCCTTTGCGACGCCCACGGCGAACAGCCTTGCCGTACTGACAATGAAGATGAAGACGCGGTCTCGCGACTGAGCATCGCGACCGCCTCTCGCTGCGCTCCGCAAAATATTGCCGGGTTCCTGCGAGGGCCGCCAACAGCGCTACTGCACTTCGTTTAGCTTCTGGTAGATAATCATCGCCACCAGCACCAGCAGAAATACCCCTGAGCCAATGCTGAACACGCGCACCGGAAGCACCAGTCGGTTGACCCTGGTCAACAGCTCGGTTTGCTCCTCTTGCATGTGTGAGTTGGCCTCATCCAAAAACAACTGGTCATCCTCATGCATCGTGAGCGTGCTCTTATAGATTAGGAGGACAATCAGACCAACGGCGAAAACTCCGAACACCACCGCTACCACAGTGAGCGCCATAAGCCACCTCGGATTCCAACCCAGCAGCGGACTTTCCTCCGGCCGGGTGGGGCATGCTGACCCCGCACCCAGTCCCGGGGAAGACCCTAACGGCAATGATTATAGCCCTGTTTGGCAAGGCTGCCGCCAAGAAAATCCTTCCGTTGCGAAGCTGTAACAGCCGCGCGACCAGCGGGGAGTATGCGACGAACTGTCCCCCTGCCGCATCTAACCGGCTAGGTTCCTTCCTCTGGCGTGTTAACCGGCCAGTACTGCCCGAGGAAACTGGCCTCTGCTATAATCAACCAGCTTTAAAGCCAAGGAGATACGAATGGCCACCACAACCGTTCCGGAAGTTGGCAAGAAGACACCACCCGTTTCCCTGACCGCTAGCGCTGTCGCCAAGGTCAAAGAGATTATGGCCCAGCAGACCCCCGTTCCCGCCGGCCTGCGCATCGGCGTGGTGGGCGGCGGATGCTCCGGGTTCTCCTATTCCATGCAGTTTGAGAACGGCGCCGGCATGATGGACAAGACCTTCGACATGGACGGGCTCAAGGTGTTCGTTGACGCCACCTCGGTCATGTATCTCAATGGCTGTATTGTGGACTACGTCGAGACCCTAGAAGGCGCCGGTTTCAAGTTCGAGAATCCTAACGTGAAGAGCACCTGCGGCTGCGGATCTTCGTTCAACGTGTAGTCGGACGACCTCATCTCCGCGATGAGGCCGCTTCTATTTGGATAGGCGGGTGCCCCATCCTTGTCGCGTTCTTTGCGACAGGGTGGGGATTTTGACTTCTTGGAGGCGGCCAGCCTGGTCCGGCTACTGCTGTTGCGGTGGATTGCTCGGCTGACTCTGATTCGGCGTTCCGAACCCTCCCGACGACGGCGAAGTCGGATTGTTCTGCATGCCCGTCGAGCCGAAGGTGCCCGACCCGACACCACTGCTGCTGTTTTGTCCGTTCACATTCTGCTGCCCGAATCCTTGGATCACCGGCTGGTTCGGCCCCATCAGTAAACCACCCCGATCCGTTCCCGGATCGTAAATGAACTGCCACTCGCTGTATTTCTTCTTGTGATTAAACTCGCGGAAGCCAGTCTTCTTGCTGGCGCTGACCACGCCCACGATCGGCCCGCCGCCGAATGTCACCCCGGCCAGTTGATCGTGCGAAGTGCCGCTGCTGTCCCCGGACCCTCCCGCGTTCGGTGTTCCCGCGGATGTTCCCGGCGATGACGCCGACGAACCGCCGGTCTCATCCGACCCAGGTGTCTGATTGTCTCCTTGCGCATTCTGGCCGGAAGGCTGATTCTGCCCGAACGACGAGTTCGAGTTTGTCCCGAACGTGCTGTTCCCGCCAAACGTGGAAGTCTGCCCGAATCCGCCCGTGCTGTTCAGCCCTCCGGGAGAACCGGCCGGGCTTGCCCCCGGAATTGTGCCGCCACCAATTCCTCCGCTGAAGGTCAGCTTCACTTCGCCGAAATGCAGCAGCTTGAAGTCCTCGCACTTTCCGGCGCGACAGTTCGTCGGGTCCTTGTAGCGCTTGCGCAGAAAGCGCATGTTGTTGGCGCTCTCGAGATCCTCGATTTTCGTCGGATAGCGGTTGAACTTCCTGTAGTAGTGTTGGATCGCACGCGCATACTGCACTCCGCGGTGGATCATTTCCTCCTCGCGGTCGCGTTCGATTTCAAACTTGATCGTGGGCACGATCACCGCCGCAAAGATTATCATCAGCGCCATCGCCAGCAGCAGCGTGAGCAGAATATAGCCGTCTTGACTCCGCCGCACGCGCCGTGTCTGGAAATGGAAAGCCATAGCAAACAAAGTTTCAAAGTTTCAGGATTTCCACGTTTCAAAGATTTCGAGCCAAGGGTGCTCAGTGTTCATTGAAACTCTGAAACCTTGAAACTCTTAAAACCTTGAGACTTCCCCCCTCACCCCTGCGTCAGCGGGATACTTTGCGGCGGGCCGCTATTGACCACGTCCTGAATTTCAACCGACGTGGGCGTAATGCGGATCACCTTGTACCGTCGGTCCACGATCTCGCCTTCTCCCGCCACCCAGACATCATCGCCCAGCTTGAGGAATATCTTCTTCGGTTCCCCGGCCCTGCTGGCGAAGCCATAAAACTGCAGCGGAATCGGAGGCGGTGGTTGAATCTGCGGCGGGCCCGGATAACCGCCTGGGTCCTTCTTTGCGTCGGGTGCGTCGGGTGATCCGGGCGCCAACGGCCGCGGAATCACCACTTCCGCCTGCGACACAAAAATGTTCCTTCCGTTTCCCTGATATTGCGTCTGCTCGCTGGCCGCCAACAGTTCCAATCGCAACGTCGGATCGAGACTCTCCGTATGCTCTTTCTTGGCCGGCTTGCCCAGCTTTCTTGCCGGGCGCGCGGTCACGCGGGGCACGGGCGCCGCCGCCTGCGCGCTCGATTCCGGCGACGACGGCCCCGTGAGCATCGGGATGATCTCATACGCCACGGCGAGAACCGCCAGCACGCCCAGCGCCGCCGCCCACATCGTCTTCTTCTTATTCTCCAGTCCCAGTTGCACTACGATCCCGCCTTTAAGTACGCCTCAAGTTTCACATTCAGCTTGACTGGCCCCTGTGGCTCGCCGGCCAAAGTCACGCTGTTGATGATGAAAAACATCTCGTCCCGCTCCATCGCATTGATGAAGTGCGCCAGAGCAATGTAGTTGCCGCCCAGGTCCGCGTCGATCTCCACCGGTTGCAGCTGCCCCGGTCCTTCCTCTGTTCTCTTATAGTGTCCTTGCTCAATCGTGACTCCATTGGCCGCCGCCAGTTTGCCGAACCGCTCCACAATCTCCGAGTCCTGGGCAGGGAAGCGCTTCCGGTAAAACTGGACAATCTGGCTGTTGGCCAGAAGTACCTTCTGGGGCAGGTTTTGCAGCGGTGCCACTTGCCGCGTCTTGGTGGTCAGTTCCGCCTGCAGTTGGTCCAGTTGCTGCCGGCGCGACTCCGCCGAGCCCACCAGCGGCGAAAAATACACGATCGCCGCCAGCAGGTCCACGCCCGCCATGATGGCCAGCGCCGTCTTCAGACTCTTGCGCGTTCTTCTCAGGTCCGGCATCAGCGCTCGCTCCCTTTGAGCGTCCCGCTCGTCGGCTTCGACCTCGACTCCGGTTTCGCCTTCGGCGCTGCCGTGGACGCAGCCAGCGGCTCCGGAATATAAATCGCGACAATGTCTACCTGCTCGGTATCTCCGGTGTTGGACTGCGTCGAGCGCTCGCCCGTGATATTCGTCTGCGAGAAGCGTCCCGATTCTTCCATGTGCTGGGCCAGTTCGATCGCCCGTTCCCGCGAATCACCCGCGACCGTCATCTTCAGCCCCAACTGGTTGTCATCATTCAGTTGCGGATTAATCCCAACCAGGTGCACCCGCGCTGGCATCACCATCTCCAGATTTTCCAGCACCCGCGTCCAGGAGAATGCCTTGCGCTCGATCAGTTCGTTCAGGAACAGCGACGTATCGCGGGTGTTGCGGTTTTCCGGACGGTTGAGGAAGTTCTCGGCATCGGCCCGAATCCGGTCGCGGTCGGCGATCAGGGCCCGCGTTTGCTCCATCGCCCTGCGATCCTGGCGCGCGTACACCCAGCCCCGCGCAGTCATCGTCAGCAGGGTCAGCGTAAGAAACGCCACCGCGATCGTGGCTGTACCCCACCGCATCCAGAACTGCCGCGCATCTTCATACGGCTGGCTCGCGAGATTGATGTCGAGACGCATAATGTAAACCAGTTGTCAGTTGCCAGCTGCCAGTGGCCAGTAGGTTTTGCTGGCAACTGGCAACCGACAACTGGCAACTGCCGTTAAGAAACCAAAGCTCCTACCACTCCCGCCATTCTCCAGCGCGGCACCGCACCCGCCGCGCTCACTCCCAATTGCGCCGACGCTACCAACTCCTGCACTTCGGCTCCCGTCTGCGCCCGCAGGGCCGCCGACGTCGCTCCCGACTCCGGCATCCCCGCCACATAAATCCGCTCAATGTTCAGGTGATAGGTATCCTGAAAAAATACCACCGAGGGATAGACTTCCTCCGCCAGTTGTTCGCCCGTTATCGTCACCCCGCGCGGATTCTCCAGCGTGCGGAACAGCTGCAATTGGTCTTCATTCAGGATGGCGATGCTGGTGGTGTGCGCATCCACCTTGACCACCAGCGTCGGACGCCGCGCGTCCGCCGCGCCCAGCGCCGCCAGCATCGAGGGCAGCACCACCCCCGGACTGAATCCCGCATCCCGGAACGCCGCCTCGTAATCTTCGATCACGCTGGCCAGTCCCACCGCCGCCACCACCCGCACCTCGTCGTTAACTTTTTGCGCGTGGAAGGAAACCTTCGCCTTGTCCACGTCGAACGGCAGCGATTTCTTCAGCCGGAAGCGCACCACCCCGAGCGCTTCCTCATGGTCGGAGGGCAAAGTGTCGAAATCCACCAGCATTACCCTTACCGCGGCATCGGGCACGACCGCGATCACGTCTTTCGACCGTCCCGCCACGCTGCCCAGCGCCGCTTCAATCCCGGCCCGCACCGTTTCCCGTTGCCGCAGGTTGTTTTCCACCAGGTCAGGAACCACGCTGCCCGGCGCCAGTTCGCGCGCGGCGCATGCTTCCAGGCCGTCGCCACGATCGGTAACCCGGCCGGCCAGCACCCGGTCCGCCGCGATTTCGCAAGCCATTTTCGGCTTTGGTGTATTTGAACTCGGGCTCATTCTCAGGAACGCCTTTGCGAAAAGCCTCTCTTAATTAATCAGAAACTCAACCGCCGGGAATTGCAATAGCTGAGAGGGAACTCGGCTATCCCACATGCCACTGTCATCCCGAGCGCAGCGAGGGACCTCGGTTTCCGCCCGTAGCAATGGAGAGTGGCGACGCAAGCAAGAACCCAGATCCCTCGCGTCGCTCGGGATGACAACAACACGGGGGCTCCGGCGCTACCTCATCGTCTCAATGAACGTGACCTTATTGATCTCCTTCAGCGTGGTCATGCCTAACCGCACCTTGTCCAGCGCCGACTCGCGCAGGAAGCGCATGCCTTCCTCCCGCGCCGCGCGCCGGATCTCCGAGGTCGGCTTTTTCGCCAGAATCATCTCCCTGATGCGGTCGCTCAAGTCCAGCAACTCGTGAATCGCGGTTCGCCCGCGGAATCCCGTGCCCGCGCACTCAATGCACCCCGGTCCCTCATACAGCGGAACCTTGCCCCACTGCGCCGGATCCAGCCCGCTCGCTTCCAGCACTTCCGGAGCGTAATGCACTTCCGTGCGGCACGATTCGCAAATCAACCGCACCAGCCGCTGGGCCAGAATGCAGTTCAGCGCCGAAACAAAGTTGTACGGCTCGACGCCCATATTGAGGAAGCGCCCGATCACGTCCACCACATTGTTGGCGTGCACCGTCGTAAATACCAGGTGTCCGGTCAGCGCCGACTGAATCGCGATCTGTGCCGTCTCCGTGTCGCGGATTTCGCCCACCATGATTTTGTCCGGGTCGTGGCGCAGAATCGATCGCAGTCCGCGCGCGAACGTCAATCCTTTTTTCTCATTCACAGGAATCTGCGTAATCCCCCGAATCTGGTACTCGACCGGGTCCTCAATCGTAATGATCTTGTCTTCGTCGGTCTTGATCTCGTTCACCGCAGCATACAGCGTGGTCGTCTTGCCGCTTCCGGTCGGCCCCGTCACCAGCACCATCCCGTACGGCTCTTTGATGTAGCGCCGGAATTTGCGCAGGTCTTCTTCGTCAAAACCAACTACATCCAAAGTCAGCGTGCGGAACTTCTCGCTCATCGATTCTTTATCGAGCACGCGCAGCACCGCGTCCTCGCCGTGAATCGAGGGCATGATCGAAACGCGGAAATCAATGGCGCGCCCGTTGTACTTCACCCGGAACCGCCCATCCTGCGGCACGCGACGTTCGGAAATGTCGAGCTCGCTCATCACCTTGATACGCGAGATCACCGTCGAGTGATGCTCTTTCCCAATCGGCGGCATGGCCTGCGTCAGCACTCCGTCAATGCGGAACTTGATCACCACCGAGTCGTCCCGCGTCTCGATGTGAATGTCGGACGCTCGCCGCTGCAGCGCCGTAAAAATCGTCGTATCCACCAGGCGGATGATCGGGCTGGTGTCGCCCGTCGCGGTCAGCTTGTCAATGGTCAGCGTCTCTTCCGCGCCCGTGGCCTCATCTTCGCGGATGATAGTGAAACCTTCGCTGGCCTCTTCCAGCACGCGCTGCGACTGCTCGGTTTTCTTAAGAATGTCCGAGATTTGCTTCAGGGTGGAAACTTTGGTGACGATGCGCTGTTTGAGCAGCAGGCTGATCTCGTCAATCATCATCAGCTGGCTGGGATCGGCGATGGCGATGGCCAGCCTGCCGTCGGTCGTCTCTTCCAGCGGCACGAAGTTGTAGCGAAACATCAGCTCGACCGGAATCTTCTTGAACAGCTCGTGGTGCAGCTCGAAGTCGGTCAGGTCCACAAACTCGCAGCGGTAGCGCCGCGCCACGTCCTGCGCCCGCTCCAGGTCGGTGGCGGGATTTCCCGTCGACACTATCTGCCCGCCGTTCCCGCCATTCACGAATAGTGATTTCTTGTCTACCGTTGCCATAAGAAACTCATGTCATTCCGAGCGCAGCGAGGAACCTGCTTCTTCCTGCTTAATGCCTGTCATCCTAAGGCAGGCGCTTTCTGCCTGCCGAAGGACCCGGGCGAGCCGCGCGATGCGCCGTGTTTTCTGCGGCGCAACAATCGCGCGTTCGGCTCGCTTCCTTATCAGTGCACTCCCAACGTGAAGATCGGCAAATATAGCGAGATCAGCACTCCGCCCACGAAAATCGCCATGATCATCAGGATCAGCGGTTCGATCAGCGCCATGGCCGCTCCCAATGCCGTCTGCACGTCTTCTTCATAGAACTCCGCCACCGAATTCAGCATGGCCGGCAGCGCTCCGGTGGATTCGCCCACCTCGATCATCTCCACCGCCAGCTCCGGAAAAATCTTCTGCTCTTCCAGGCTGCCCGCCAGTCCTTGTCCCTCGCGCACGCGGGCGCCGGCCCGTATCACGCCCTTCAGAATGCGCCGGCTGCTCATCGAAGTTCCCGCCGTTTCCATCGCCGGCACCAGCGGCAGCCCGCCTTGCAGCAGCGTCGAGAGCATCCGCGAAAAACTCGCCACCTGATGCTTCAGCCGGATACCGCCCAGCAACGGCAGGCTCAGAATCACCCGGTCAATGCGATCCGCGCCACGGTCCGTATCCTTCCACCGCCAGAACACGAACCCCAGCACTACCAGCCCGACCAGAGCAAAGGGCGCGTACTTCTGCGCGTTCTGGCCCACCGCCAGCATGAATAGCGTGATCGCCGGCAGTTGCGCGTCCAGACTGCTGAACAGTTCGGCAAATTTCGGCACCACGTAAGTGAACAAAAACGTCACCATGATCATCACCACGGAAACCAGCAGCGTGGGATAAATCAGCGACACGAACAGCTTCTTGCGGAACGTCATCGCCAGCCGCTGAAAGCTGATGTAGCGGGTCAGAACTTCGTCCATGTTTCCGCTCTTCTCGCCCGCCATCAGCGTGGTGGTGTAGATCTTGGGAACAATCCCCTGCGCCGCGAACGCGTCCGACAGCAACTCGCCACCCTTGACCCGTTCCCGCACGTTCTCCAGTATTTGCCGCAGTTGCGCGTCTTTCTGGCGCTTGATCAGCAACTCCAGCGAGCCCAGGATGGGCAGCCCGGCGCGGATCAGCGTCAGAAATTGCTGGTTGAATACAAGAAACGGAGCCTGCTTCAGCTTCCTCCGCCGGCGCAGCGATATCCCGCCGGCCAGCACTCCCTGGGGCTTGACCCAATAGACCAGGTAGCCCTGCTGGGAAAAGCGATCGCGCACTTCCGCTTCCGAAATCCCCTGCTCGACGTGCTGGTGGATTCGCCCGCGCTCGTCCGCAATTTTTACTTCAAATTCCGCCATTTGTTGGCTTTTCTACAGCTTTCCCCGATACTTTCTCCGGCTCAGTCTAACATCCAACTTCCCATTCTATGCCCCCGCTCGACCTCCGCCTGCGCCCCACCAGTACCCAAGTAACCTCCGCCAACAGGCTTGGGTGGAGACAACCCGGGTGAAGATTTTGGGTGGCGCAGCGCTTCTAGCGCTGCGATAAGCCAACCACTCTCACCGTCGGCTTCAGCCGCCGCGGGACCTACGGTTCCACTCCCTCCACCGTCTCCGTTCCCGCCGGAGGCTGGAACTCGAACCTCGCATCCCCGATCGTCACATCTTCTTTCTGTTCCGTGAAGCGGTATTCGGTGGACGATCCATCCACTTCCTGGATGACAATCCGCGCAATCTGGTGGTCTGGCGTCACCTCCACCACAATCTCGTTCACCCGGTCCGCCAGCCGCTGCGGCACCCCGCGCAGCAACACATTTCCCGCCGTCATCGGGGCCACATCCGGAGCCAGCGACAGCCCCTGTAACTCCTTCTCCAGCTTTGTCTTACCTAACAAGAACGCCAGCGGAGACCGCAGATCATCGAGCTTCCGCGCCGCCGTCTTGCGCGCCTGCCGGTCTTCCGGAACATAGAACCACGCATCCTTGCCGTCGCTGACAAACAGTTTCTCTCTGGGAGAACGGTATTCCCACCGCATCTTGCCCGGTTTTTTCAGCCACAGAGTCCCTGTTTCCGTCCGCTCCATCCCCGCCCCGCGGTACACTTCGGCAAACTCCGCCTTGAGCGAGTGCAGATGGTTGTAGTGTCCATCCACCTCCGCCGCCAGCGATTTCACGTCTGCCGTCGCGCCGTCGGACCTCGGGACAGGCGCCATCAGGCACAATAGGATTGCCAGGCGAAGCCGACCGATTCTCATTGCAATGACTTTTTCCAACCGGATGCCCGCCATTACTCGCGCGTCCTGACGAAACTCGGGACGGGAACCGCGGGCAAGTTCCTGCGAGGGGAGTCCTGCTTGACATTGTAAGCCGCTCAGCAACGCCCTGTCATTCCAGGGTACCGCACCAATTTGGTTTTCACCACAGAGTCACAGAGACACAGAGAAAACGCAACCCCTTGGCAAACCCTTCCCCGTTCTATTTCTTATAGGTTCGAGGTTTTCTCTGTGACTCTGTGGTGAAAAAAAGGACAAATTGGGACCGTACTAGCGACCATGTTCGGGCAGCCGCCAGAGCCTGACCCTGAGCGAGGTCGAGGGCCTGCCTGGTCGAGCGAAGCTCGACGGCGGTTGTCCCCCTGCCCGCGCTGTGTCAGAATTCGTTTTCGCCACGCGCCTGACCTGCGCTCTAGCTTTCCGGCCCTGGCGTGAGGACCGCGCATGTTCCGAGCCCGCTGCTTCGGCCTGATTCTCGCACTGCTTACGCTTCCGTGTTTCGCCCAATCCGCCCCAGACCAGCCCGCCGCGCCGCAGGCTGCCGCGGCCGGGAAAATTCCCAGTCCCGTTCCCCAGGCGTCCCCTGCAGCCGTATCCTCTCCGGCTCCCGCCGCCACCCTGCCCACGCTCTCCCTTCTCCTGAGAGATGCGCGATCTCTTTACCGCAAAGGTGACTTCGACGCTGCCCTGGCAAAGTACCAGGAAATCCTGACCGCCCATCCTAAATCTCCCGACGCTTATGCCGGCGAGGTGCGAGTCTACCTCAAGCAGAAGAAAGTGGATCTCGCCGCCCAGACCGCGGACCAAGCTCTAGCCCAATCCAACCACGCCCGCATCCGCGTGGCCCGCGGCGAAGTCTGGTTTCGCCAGGGCAAGATCTTCGAGGCCGACAAGGAATGGGTGGAGGTCGCCAACTCCGGATATCCCGAGGCCCGTGCCTTCCTCGGTCTGGCCCGCGTGCGCAATGCGCTCGCCCTGTACAAAAGCGCCAAGAAGATGATTGACCGCGCCCACGAGCTCGATCCCGACGATCCCGACATTCAGGATGAATGGATGAGCACGCTTTCCCGCTCCGAGCGCGTCCACTACCTCGAAACCACTTTGGCGGGAGACAACAACTGGGACCCGGACCGCCGCGCCGACGTCGCCAGTTATCTGGAGTACCTGAAGGAGCGGGCGAAACGGAAGACCAGCCCGTGCCGCCTGGTCAGCACGGTGACTGCGACCGAGACGCCGCTCGTCCCTCTGCTGGAAGATCCCAGGACCCTTCGCGGTTTCGGTTTGGCGGTGAGCCTGAACGGCCACAAAAGTTCCCTGATGCTCGACACCGGCGTCAGTGGGATCCTGGTCAAGCGCGCGATTGCCGAACACTCCGGCCTCTCCAAAATTACTGAGACGAAGGTGATGGGCATCGGCAAGAAGGGCCGCCGTGACGCCTACGTCGGCATCGCCGATTCCATCAAGATCGGCGCCCTCGAGTTCCAGAACTGCCCCGTCGAGGTGATGGAGAGCCGCTCGGTGGCCGGCGAGGACGGCCTGATCGGCGCCGACGTGTTCCAGGATTTTCTGGTAGACATCGACTTCCCCAACGAAAAACTACGCCTCAGCCAACTCCCCAAACGTCTGGGCGAAACCGGACAAAGCCTCGCCCTCAAGAATAATGAGGATGACGATTCCGACGACTCTGCGCCGCCCGCCGACTCCAGTTCAGCCAGTACCAAATCCGCCGCGCCCGCGCCCGCGGCGCCCGCGACATCTTCGGTCCTGCCATCTTCCGGCCCGCAGGATCGCTACGTTGCGGCCGAAATGAAGTCCTATACCGGCGTCCTGCTGTTCGGCCACGATCTGCTGGTTCCCACGTCCATCGGCAAAGTGCCCTCGAAGCTGTTTCTCCTCGACACCGGAGCGCTGGTCAATTTCATTTCACCCGCCGCTGCCCGCGAGGTCACCAAGGTGCACAACGAGGCCGATGTCACGGTGGAAGGCATCAGCGGCCGCGTGGAGAAGGTTTACACCGCCAACAAAGCCGTGCTCCAGTTTGGTCGCCTGCGCCAGGAGAATCAGGACATCACCGCGTTCGACACCACGCCCATCAGCGACGACCTCGGCACCGAAGTTTCCGGCTTCCTCGGCTTCGTCATGCTGCGCATGCTCGAAATCAAGATTGACTATCGCGACGCCCTCATTGATTTCCAATACGACGCCCAGCGCTGGAACCGCTAACCCGGGATTGTGCCCCTTTGTTGGCGCTCCCCAACGGGCACCCGCCGGGCGCCTGCGGCGCATCTCAGCAAGGGACCTGCTTTAGCGAACGGCAGCCCTTGCTGTCCGACAATATTTGCGGCAGTGTACACTGCCCAGAGGAGAGGAAAGTTCTGATGAAGCTCTGCAAGACGCATTTCGTCCTTGTATGTCTGTTTTTCCTGGCCACCATCCCCGCCTATTGTCAAAGAGGCAGCATCGGTCTTGATGTCGGGCAGACGTCCGACAAATTTGGCGGCCAGGCGCCGGTCAGCGGGATGGAAGCTGACCTTGAGGCCCAGTTTGTCGTGATCCGCGGCGGCTCGAAACAGAACTGGCCAAGTATCGTGGCTGGCGGCGAAATCCGTTTTCCTACCGACACCACTTATCATGCCACCGAGTACGCCGTGTATGGCGGCCCGATGTTTCGTTTCGGCAGCCATTTTTCGGCCGGCTTCCACGCCCAGGTGCGCAAAATCATTGTCCCGCCCAGCAACCAGAATGGCGTGGTTTTCGACCGCCTCAACTTCAATTTGCTGGAGCTGCCTTTGGTGGCTCAATATAAATTCGGGAACGCGCCTCGGCACGCTTTCATCGAAGCCCAGGTCTCGCCAGAATTCACTCCACATTACAAGAATTCAGGTTCCGGCACCTACACGCTCCCCCATCCCAACTTTGATCACGGCTACGCCATCCGGGGCAGCGTGGGATACATTTTTGGCAAGTGGTACGCCAAGGCCACCTACGAAACCCGCTACTTCAAGTTCGAGCCGACCCTCGGCAATCCCAACGACATTTATAACTGGCGGACCAACCTCATTACCGGCGGCGCCGGCTTCGTCTTCTGAAGCTCGTCGCTTGACGGCCAACTTTTTCCGAGTCCAAAGATCCTGGCTGCTCCACGCTTCGCGCTTTTCGAAGAGTGGGCACGCAGCTTCTGGTCAGTGGGGAGCGTCTTCAGCGCCAGCCTGGCGTTCGAATACCTTTGGTTGGCCGCCTTTCGCAACCACTTCTCCGCCTCAGCTTCATTAGACGGTACTCCGTCCCCGTCCCGGTAGCGCAGCCCGAGGTTGTACTGAGCGGCAGCATTGCCCTCATTTGCCGACCTCGTAACCCACTCGGCCGCTTTTGTGCAACTTTGAGGAACATAACGTCCGGTTTCGTAGACCATCCCCATAACGAAAGCCGCAGAGTCATCGCCGTAGTCCGCTTGGCGCCGCAACCCACGAATCTCATACCGGCTCAACGCCTGCACGACAGGTAAGACGGCCCGATCAGATACCTGCATGTGGCTGACTTGGACCCCGGGAACTGGCCGGAATGGCTCAACTCTCCTGACTGAGTTCTGCTCGGACTGATAGTCCACCCTTGACGTAGCCGCCGCGATATGCACCTGGTGCCATCCTTGGGAAAGCGTCAACGCAACCATGATGATCCCAGCTGCTGCCAAGGGGCGGAGTGAGCTTAAACTGACCCTAACCTTGACGTTGGTTCTGTATCTGGCAAAGGACGCCAGCCTGTTTCCGGCACTCTCGGCGACATGCAGCAGCAGTAGCAGAACCTGTCTTCTCCCTCTGGAGAGCCGGGCAACCGACCAGGAGCGAGCCCCGCGCGGGTCAACATTCAGGCTCCTGACCTGCTCAATGCCGTTGAGCGTGGTTGGGCTTGCCAGAGCCATGTTCTGGTTGATCCCTGCCTTGGTCGCTGCACTCAATTCATTCAAAGCAGGCAGGATGCGTATACTTGTGGCATCGAGGTCTGATGCACAAAGCGGCTCCAGGTGAGTTTCATGTAGCTCGGCCGGCGTTACATGGGGGGCAGATTGGCGGTTGCGCCCTTCCTGTTCATGGTGGCACTGGAGAACCCAAGCTGCGTGCAATAGTGTTTGGAAGGAAGAAGAATCGAGCGTGAGTCCAGAGCGAATACCCATAGGCTTCCCCTTCCGGTTGAGTTAAGGTCGAGTCCGCTGCCGCTGCATTTCATCCCAAGTGGCGGAGTCCCGTCTGTTCAAAATTGCACACACCTCAAGCCCCGTCTGACACTGTAATCGCCACATTGTTGCCCGATGCGCGCAACGTTAATCGTTGCTCCCGGGAAGTGGGTCTACGGTAAAGGGGGCGGCCCCACCCTTCGACTGCGCTCAGGGCAGGCTCTTCGCTGTTTTCGAAGGGTGAGTACGCAGACTGCGCGTGTCGCGATTGTGCGAAAACGCCTCCGCTGGAACGGCAGGTCCCCCTTTGCTTTCAATAGCTTAGCCCCGTATAATCCCGTCTAGCAACCTTTAAACCCCGATTTTGCACCATTCATTGGGATATTGATGCGCCTTTCCTCGCCGCTGCAATAGGATAGGCTCAGTCCAATACCAGGGAAAAGTGTAGAAACACAGGCTGGAAACCCAGGGAATTCCCAGGGGAAGCCGCAGTTTTGGGTGAATTTCGGGTTCACCCGGAGCAAGTACCAGAAACAGAGGCATGCAGGCAGTTTGAGGGACAGGACTAGCCACCGGTCGTTGATCAATGATCACGGGCCACTGTCCACTAAAAAGCTTAGGAGCGAACAGTCATCATGCGCAAGCCGATTAAATATGTAGAGAAAGCAGCCGTTGCCGCCGCCAAGGCCACATGGGTGGTGTTCGATCGCGTGAACCGGATTAAGCCGAATCCTTCTCCGACGCCGAAGTGGAGCGACAAGCCGCTGCTCAAGTCCTACGAGAAGTCCAAGCCCCCGCTGGGCTGGCCGCGCTCGACCGACTCGCTCTGCCCGAAGTGTGTCCCGGAAATTCGCCAGCAGATTCTCGACGGCCACCTGCCTCATGAAGTTCTGATGAACGAGAAAGTCGGCGAGGTTAAGGCGCAAATTATTGAACGCGACGGCAAGATCCTGATGGTCAAGGACTGCCCCAAGCACGGCCATTTCGAAGACGTGATGTCGGTGGACACTGAGTTCTCGAAGCACCTGGAGGACGTCTTCCCCGGCCGCGACATTACTGCGCACAACGACCAGCACCTGCATCATCACGGATCATCCACGGTGAAATACGGCCGCGGATCGGTGCTGACCATTGACCTGACCAACCGCTGCAACATGATGTGCGATCCCTGCTTCATGGACGCCAACCAGGTCGGGTTCGTGCACGAGCTGACGTGGGAGGAAATCAAGCAGATGCTCGACAACGCCATCACGATCAAGCCGCGGCGGCAGATGAGCGTGCAGTTCTCCGGCGGCGAGCCCACGTTGTCGCCGTATTTCCTGGATGCGGTTCGCTACGCGCGGAAGGTTGGGTACAACTCGGTGCAGGCCGCAACCAACGGCATCGAGTTCGCCAAGAGTTTCGAATTCGCGCAGCAGGCCGTCGAAGCTGGCATGCGCTATGCCTACCTGCAGTTTGACGGCATCGGTAACGCCGCCAACGCGCATCGTGCGGTCGGCAATCTGTTCGATGTGAAACTGAAGGCGATCGAGAACTTGCACAAGGCGGGATGCGAAATCGTTCCCGTCATCACCATCATCAACGGCATCAACAACGAGCAAGTAGGAAAAATCGTCAAGTTCGCGCTCGACAATCCGAAGACGATCAGCTTCCTGTCGTTCCAGCCCGTCAGCTTCACCGGACGCGACGAGGCCATCACCGACGAGCGCCGCATCGCGCAGCGCTACACGCTGTCGCATCTCGCCCACGACGTGAAGGATCAAACCGGCCTGGGCGAGCCCGCTCGCGACTGGTTCCCGATTTCGTTCATGGGAACCTTCAGTGACTGGGCCGACCTCATGCATGCCCAGGATGCCAACAACGACTGGGGCCAACTCAGTTGCGGGTGCCATCCAAATTGCGGGACGGGCATGGCCGTCATGATTGACAAGGAGACCAAGGAAGCTGTGCCGGTGACGGCGTTTCTGCACGGGGATCAGCTGGCGAAGGACATCGCCAAAGTGAACGATGCGGCGCGCGGGAAATTCTGGACTGCGTTTGGCATGGCGCTGTGCCTGATGAAGAACTACGATCCGTTCCAGGCGCCGACGCACTTCAAGCTGATGGACCTGCTGAGCAAGTTCGACAAGAACTACAACGTGACAGGCAGGAATTATGGCAAGGTGGGTCCGGACCGCACGATCGATGACGTGATGAAGCGGCGGAAGGACCGGTGGAACTTCCTGTTTGTCGCGGGCATGTGGTTCCAGGACCTGTTCAACTATGATTTTCGGCGGACGGAGCAGTGCATTATTCCGTACGCGACACAGGAAGGCGAGATTTCGTTCTGCGCATACAACACGGGAGTGGGATGGCGGAACATCATCGAGAAGATGCACATGACGGCCACGCTCACCAAGTGGTACGAGGAGCATGGGCGGCACGAGATTTTCGCGGGCGGCAAAAAGGTGAAGATGGAAGACGAGACGCACTCGCTGCTGCTGCGGGATGACATCGTTACCAACGAACTGCAGCACGATCTGGACAAGTTGGGCATCGCCAAGACTGCGCGCGAGGAGAAAATGCGGGCGCGGGACGCGAAACAGAAGAATGCCGAGGCGCGCGGGCCAGAGAAGAATGATGAGGCTTACAATGCGCGGATGGCGTCGCTGTATCGCGAAGTCGTGCTGAAGGAAAAACCAGTGCAGTCACAGGATGGATTCATTCCGCTGGGAGCGCTGGGGAAGCCGAACGGGAACGGCAATGGGAACGGGGCGCATGCTGCGAAGCCGGAGGTTGCGGAGCCGGTAGCGGGAGACTGAGTCAGCTCTTAGCTCTTGGCCATTAGCTCTTAGCTCAGACCAACGGGCCGCCTTCGGGCGGCCCGATTGTTTTTGGTTCCGCGTTGATCTGGGCATTGAGTCGCTGTTGTCCCCTGCGCCTTCGCCGGGGGCGGAGGTGAGAGTTCCGCAAACCACGTGCCGCCCGTGCGAAGTTGCTGCTGTGGAGGCAGCAAAGGCGGCGCATGATCGGCCCTGCGGTGACTACCCGCGCGGTCTCCCAGCCATGACTCGCAAACGCGGAAATCCAAATTGGGGGCGTCCCATCGTGCCGGCCCCGGCGCTCGCCACTCAATTCGAACTTCGGGTCAAGCAACTGCACCTTACGTTAGAGATGTATGCCTCGTCAGCTGAGCGCCGCGCCTGGTGCGAGCAAACAAGAATAGCGTCTACATCCCGGAATGGTTGCATAAGGCATGGAGCCTCACCGTAGATCCAACCTTCAGCGACGCCGCGTGACCGCCTGGGCAAGTTATGCGGATTTGTTGAGAATGGTTTTTGCAGGCTGCCTCTCAAGCGCATCGCGATCCCATTTTGCGAGGGTCGCAGCGGCTTCGTATGTGCTTTGACAAAAATCCAGCAGGTTTGCGCCGGGAGACGTGGTGTTCCGCATGTCATCGTACATGAGGATGAACTCACTGAGCTGCGCATCGTAGCGGGCAGTTTCAGGCCGCACGGGTGCATTGCGGAATGTTTCGGGTTCGGGAGCGGCGTACGAGTAAAATGCAGGGTCCGTAATGCCGCCGCTGCCGGGCCAGAATCCGACGCTGCTCACCTCGTGCGAATAAGCCTCCTGTGTGATGCGGTCGGCGTCGGGACGGGCGGGTGCACGCCGGCCCGAAAACCTCGTAACCGCGAGATCAAAACTGCCCCAGAAGAAATGTACCGGACTACACTTGCCAATGAACCGCGATCGGAATTCGTCAAACACACACTGGACGCTCAACAGGACTCGCCAAAACTTCTGCACGGCTTCAGGATCATAGGAGGCATGCACCCGGTCCTCATCGAACGGGATCGGGTTGGGTATTTCGACAGGCATTCGCCAGATTCTTACCTCGATACCTGATGAACGCAACATACGCATGAATTCCTGGTAAAAGTCTGCGACCGAGCGCGGCACCAGCGGGAGAGTCTTGCGTGAACCGTCGCTCTTCTGCAGCACGAGTTGGTGATCAATGAAATCGAACCAAATTTCGAACGCCACGTTGCGGTAGGGAATCGGCGAGGTTGTCAGGCCGCGCGAGTTCACGTACAGCGGCACATTCCACCAGTGGTTCACAACGGGAGTCAGCGCCAGCCGCACCTTGCCAACGATTTGACTCCACATGTGCAGCGTGGCATAGCTGTCTTTCCATGATTCGAGCGGAAGGGCAGGCCAAAGATCCGGGGGTTGGTCGGCAAATCGACTCATGCCAAGCTCCTTGCAGCGTGGCTTCATTCTACGGCAGACCTTTTATTGGCGCTGAACTGCTGGGAAGTACCTTTCAGGCGCGTGGTCGGCACCGCGGAGACGGGGCGTCCTTCGTAGCTGGCGTAACACTCAAATGCATGGTCCGACGCCGGACTGAAAGAGGTTTGAAGTTGCCAAGGGAGAGTCTGCGTAAATGTATCCGGCCTCTTTGTGGAGAATCGCTCTCCGGGTACTTGATGATGATCCGCACGTGCCGGTCCTTTTAAATCCCTCGGTCACCAGGGACTGAGTTCCTGACCTGAAACTTGATTGCGAGCGAGCCTTGATTGGATCGGCACATTTTTCATCGAGGGCGAAATGGCGCGCTCTTCGGAGTTCCGGGATTCTTGCGCTCGAAAAGTGCTTGACGCCGCCGACATTGTTAGAGACGCTCTGTTAAAGTCAGCCATCCATTCGACCATCGCTCATCGTATAATGCGCGAACGAGATTTCTACATTTGGGAGTTCCTCAGGACATGTATGAAAACGAATCTCCTGAGCCTTGTGGGCTCTTTCCTTTTTGCGTCTTTCGCCTTAAGTTCTGTGGCTTGCCCCGGCCAAACGGGCGCCCAGGATAATCCACCGACGCAGGCCAATGCGTCAGCAGAGTCAAATATCGAAGTAGAAAATTGGACCAAGCCCCAACCCGGCTGGCTGTATGTTCTCGATCCCAAACCCGAAGCGGGCGGGCCGGGCGGGCGCATCGGGTTAGTCGACCCTGAAACCGGCAAAGTGATGGGAAGCATTCGCACGGGCGACGGTGCGGACTTTGCGCTGTCGCCGGATGGAAGCCGTCTCTATGTTGCGTCGGTAATCGGTGGCGATTCCGGCGATAGCGAAATGGCAGTGGTTGATACCGTCAAGGGCGTGGTCCTCAAGAGTGGAAACGTTGGTGGCCGCGCAGTGGCCGAGGGTCTGCTGCCGCCATTTTCGACGATGGCGGTTTCCGGCGACGGGCTGGCGTTGCGCATCCTGATCGACACGCCCGCCTCCCCCGACAAAGACTCGTTTCTACTGGCCGCGTTTGACACGAGCGCAGGCGAGTTTCTGCCCGGAACTGTGCACTTGCGAAACTGCGGTCCCGGCCGCTTCATCTCGTATCAGGCCGCGGATCATTTTGATGTGTTCTGTCCCAGAACGAATCGGATCCGGCTGATTCAAGCGGATGCTGATTCACGCGAAATCAGGAACATTGACGTCGTACTTCCATGGGAAAGGAAAGACGGCGTGGGTGAGGTGATTGCGATTCCCGGATCGCAAGATATAGCAATCGTGCGGGGAGACGGCGGCGTGGTTACGATGAATGTTAAGACGCACGATTTCGGGAAAACCGCGGCAGATCCGGGCCTACCCAACCGAATTCCTCCGGCTGCGTGGCCGACTTCGCCTGAGGGCAGCAGGGTCTATCTGGGTCACCGCAACGACTACGACCATCACAACGACAGCAGGTTCTATTTGGATTACGGCCGGTCCCCGAATATCCGTCCCACTAACGCGACGGCGGACGAATTTCGTGTGTTCGACACGAGCACATGGAGGAAGATCGGGACGATTCGGACCAAGATGCCCTTCTGGAGCGCGGTGATCGGGAACGACGGCAAGATGCTCTATGCGATGGCTCCGCAGAAGCACAGCATTTTGGTGATCGACACCGCGAAGATGCGCCAGGTTCGGGTCCTCAAGATCGGCGGAATGCCCGCGCTGGCTCTAGTCGCACCTTGAGGAGTCCTCATCGAGCTAAACTGTCGAGAAATCGCGACTACACGCAACTACAAAGGCGCCCACTTTTGTGGCAGGTTGAGATTGTTCGCATCGCCAACCTAGCGAAAAGGAGCGTCTTTATGAGTCATGTTGGCTCCTTTCCCCGCAGCGGCCGACCCCGAGAGCGGAGTAGGCTCGTCACAAGTAGGCCAGCCGTTGACGTGAAATCTCCATTTCACTCGTAACCGAAAGGTTACAAGTGCTAACGCCTGCTACAACAATCAGCTTGGTTTTGCTCGTGATGTCCGGAACGTCTGCCGCTAATTCGATTCCTTCGCCACTTCGGCCGCCTTCTCGGGCTTTCCCCAATCCTTATAAAGTTGGACAATCCATTCTCGGGCACGGACCAAATGATAGCGGTCCGCGACTGCCATCCTTTCTTTGCGCGCCATCATTCCCTGGTAGCCCTCGAGCAGCAGTGGTTCGGCTTCGGCATATTTCTTCTGTCCCGCGAGTGCGGCGCCTAGCAGACTCTCGGCGCGGAATCTTTGCCAGTCATCCGGCTGCTTCTTTTGATCCACCTCCGTGGCCTCTCGAGCGAGCGGCTCGCTCTCGGTGAATTTTTCCTGCGAAAGATAGGCC
>Ga0181530_10001621_pt1 | contig 28010 bp, 18 predicted proteins | sample PEATcosm2014_Bin_42_FD_119769 | JGI IMG/M metagenome (GOLD analysis project Ga0181530, IMG submission 119769) | Peatland microbial communities from MTU Mesocosm Facility, Houghton, MI, USA - PEATcosm2014_Bin10_60_metaG | ecosystem: Environmental > Terrestrial > Soil > Wetlands > Peat | place... | reverse complement strand
GCGCAGGGGGTCGCCGCCACAGTTTTCGCCCGGAGGGCAGGTGGGCATGGGCGAGCCTTCGCCAGCCATCAAGCGCAGGGGGTCGCCGCCACAGTTTTCGCCCGGAGGGCAGGTGGGCATGGGCGAACCTTCACCTGGCGCTAAAGCCGCTCGATTTTGATTTGATGGCGACGGCTGTGTGACTGTCGCCTGCGCGACCTTCATAGTTGGGACAGCGTTGGTGGCGGCACAAGCTACACCGACCAGCAACAGGATACTAATAGTAAGAACGAGGGCATTTTTCACGAGAGTCTCCTTGGTCGTTTCCGACCCCTAATGATCAGAAGTTTTTGCCAAACGACGCGGCGTCGTTATCCGAAACTGAAGACAGAACGACAGGACAAGGCGACGACCCTTCCCCTACGACGGCGACTACACCAAACGAGCCCATTGGGGTTGCACCGCTAATAGCGCTGAGAGAGCCAGCTAACATAAGGGCGGCAAGAGCGGCGAGGGTCAATTTCTTTGCGTTGTTCACAGGACAATCTCCAAATTCCAATTTCGAGATATAAGCTGTTCGGCATCCTCAGGTGCGTCAGAGAGGTTTGCCGCAGCTTTGCACCACCGTCTCACAGGAAGCTACTTACTTCCTGCCTGATATGCGACTTATGGGCGGCAAAACAAGTGATCGATGCCGCCACCTGGGCAAGCGCTTTCCTGGTCTTTGTGCCAGTTACCAACTGGTAACTAGTCCTCACGGAACCATAACCTCTAGGTCCAAGAGTTCTTCAAAAATTCCGTTAGGGCAACGGGTATGTGGACGCGCAGACCCGCGCCCCTGGGTTTCATTATAGGACGGTTGCAAGTGAATTGTTCCAGAATTGCAACCACAAGTTCCAATTAGGTACATGTACTAATAGGGGACAAGCGACGCCGCTAAAAGGCCCACAAACCTTTCGCCGGTTGATTGCCTCCAAGGCACCAGCTTGGTGTATTCTGCTCTAGCCATTAAGGCAGTTCTGGACGACGCAGTCATGAACGATGTTCCATCCGTCGATGCGAGGTTCGAGCAAGACGATGAACCGCTTTCTCAGGCTGGTCGCAAGCCGGAGACGTTAAGCATGGAGCTTTGTCCGAACTGCTCCGAACGCCTTCGGGAAAATCACTGCAAGCTGGTCTGTCCGCGCTGTGGATACTTCCTGAGCTGCTCCGATTTCTACTAGCTAGGGCGCAGAGCGCCCACCGGTGCGGAAGAAAGTTTTCCGGCGCACAGTTTCTCACCGCTCGCGATTTCACCCAAGATTCCGTGCATTCGTGTAACGTAATCAAGGAATGAATTTCACTTCCAGGAGGGCAATATGCAACGTACAGCCAGCGCTCATTGGTCCGGTGGCCTGAAGGATGGCAAGGGGAGCGTATCCACCCAGAGCGGGGTGTTGAGCCAGACGCAATATTCTTTTAGTACGCGCTTCGAAAACGGCATTGGAACGAATCCGGAAGAGCTGATCGCTGCGGCCCACGCAGGCTGTTTCACCATGGCGCTCTCCGCGCAACTGGGAAACGCCAGCATGACCGCCGAAAGCATTGACACGACTGCTAAGTTGACTCTGGAAAAGACGGACGCCGGCTTCAGCATTACCGCCATTCATCTGGAGGTGAAGGCGAAAATTCCCGGCGCCGACAAAGCCAAATTCGAGGAAGCCGCTCAGAATGCCAAAAAGGGATGTCCGGTCTCGCGCGTACTCAATGCCAATATCACCATGGAGGCTCAACTGGTCTCGTAAGCAGCTTGATGAGTCCTCCAAAACGCCGGTGCAGCAACCCTGCGCGAGGGCCCTTCGGCTTTGCAGTGCTACAGACTGGAATGAGTGAGGCTTTGCACAGCGACTCCAGGTCCTGGTCGGAGTGAATCTGGCTGAGCGTACCAACTGGGCCGAGGACGCAGACTCCCGCGCAGCAGGTGGCCAAAGATTGTAGCTGAGTCTCGATTCGTTCCCGCGGCTAGCGGTCGGGCTCACTCTGAGATCGCAGAATCTCACGGATCTGGCGGTTGACGCGGGCTGCGTCTTGCGCGGCCTTGTCGACCAGATCCAGCCATTTCTTGTTGTTGTCGTCGAGTTTGGCTTGGGCCAACAGATATGAGGCCTGCATTATGGTTTCGATGTAATTGCTGAGATCATGGGACAAGGTGCGTAACTGGGCAACTGTCTCAGGCTGCAAGTTCTTGCCCTCTTCCGCTGTGGTATGGCCCATGTTTTCTTCTCCTACCACTGGACCCTGTGATAAACGAGGCAATGACTGGAAACTTAGATGCTGAGTCCGCGGTTCGGCGTTGTTTCATGATGTAAACTGCCGTCGAAGACCTTAACACATCACAGTGGTGTGGAACCATCCCGGCCAGCGCCGAAAGATCTCTGGCCCATTTTCGCCGGATGCAAGGGCTGATATGATGGCGGCAACAGCCCGCGCCACCGAATCTCCTTCTGCTGGGTCATATGCGTTTGAAGACAAAACTGGTGCTCGCCATCAGTGGCATGGTGGTTGTGCTGGTCGCCATATTCTCCTACTTTTACGTCTCGCGTTTGGTGCGGGCGCGCATCTACCAGGCCTATGATAGCGCCGACTTCGTCGCCAAGGAGATCCGGGAGAGCGCTCGGGATGCCAGCCTGTCCGCTTTGGGCAGCACTTTTGCCGACGAGAACAACCCGCAGCAGGTGAAGGCCGTGCTGGAGCAGGAGCTCCAGCTCAGTACGGGGCTGAACACCTTGCTGCAGTCGGTGGTCGGTTTTTCTCCCACCATCTCCGATGCTGCCATTGTCGATATCCGCGGCCGCGCTATCGTGCATACCGATCCCAACAGCATTGGCACCAAGCTGGAGGAGCGGAAAAATTTTCAGCAGGTCCGTAACGGCAGCTTTCTGCAGCAGCTCAAAGTGGTGTTTGGCGCGCCCCGCGTCTACGACGTCCATCTTCCCATCCAGCGTGATGGCCGGCCGTTCGGGGACATTCGGGTCGGCATTTCCACGGTGTTCCTGGAGAGCGAAGTCCAGCCCGAGTTGCGCCGCGCTCTCTTCTTTTCCATCTTCGCAATCCTGGTCTCGATGGCCCTGGCCGCCAGCGTGTCGAACATTGCGCTGCATCCGCTGGAGGCGATTGGCCGGCGGCTGGATCAGATGACCGCCGGAGTTCCCGACACCACCCCCGACCCCGACCCGCGGTATACCGACGAGTATGGCTTAGTGAACACTAAAATCGACCGCCTGGGGCGTCAGATCCGCGACGTAAAAGAGGTCTTCAGTGCTCTGAAGGAAAATCTCGACCAGATCATGGGCACGCTGCAGGAAGGTCTGGTTTTGTTCACCCGTGATACCCGCGTGGTGCTGGTGAGCGCCTCCGCCGAACGCTTCCTCGGCCGGCTACGGGAAGAGATCCTGGGCAATGCCGTGGAAGACGTCTTCAGCGATGCCAACAAGTTGGGCCGTATCGTGCTGGACGCGTTTGCTCTGCACCAGCCGATACCACAGCGCGAGATTGAGTTGGAAAACGGACGCCGCGTACAGATCGCGCTCGATTTCATCGCCGAGCGTGGCGAGCGCATCGGCGCGCTCCTCACCATGCGCGATACCGAGTCGGTCCACCGCATCGAAAACGAGATTGAACTTTCGCGCCGCCTGGCGGCCATCGGCAGGCTCAGCTCCGGCGTGGCCCACGAAGTCAAGAACCCGATCAACGCCATTGTGTTGCACCTGGAGGTATTGCGCGAGAAAATGCGCGAGGCCGATCCCGACACGCGCCGCCACATGGACATCATTGGGAGCGAGATCCATCGCCTCGATCGGGTGGTGCAGATGCTGGTGGACTTCAACCGCCCGGTGGAATTGCGTCTGGCCGATTTCGATTTGCGACGAACGATCGACGATGTCGCCTTGCTGGCCTCTCCCGAAGCTGCCCGGCAAGGCGTGAAAGTCGAGACTCATCTGGGCAGCGATCCGCTGCCGGTGCGGGCAGACGCAGACTTGATCAAGCAGGCGTTGTTGAACGTGGTCCTCAACGGGGTGCAGGCCATGAGCGGCGGCGGTGTGCTCAGTATTACCTCTGGGCAGCGTGACACCACCGCTACCATCGAAGTGCATGACCAGGGAGACGGAATACCGCCCGAGGTCCGCGACAAGGTTTTCAACTTGTATTTCACCACCAAGAAAAGCGGCAGCGGCATTGGCCTGGCCATGAGCTATCGCGTTTTGCAGCTCCACAACGGAGGGCTCGATTTTGTTACTGAAGTGGGCCGTGGTACGACCTTTCGCCTGATACTGCCTCTGGCGGGAGCGCAGCAGCAGGAAGGTGCGGAAGCGATCAGTCGAATGTAAGGCCAAGGCATGGCAACCCAGCCGGCAGACCGTGGCGACTGCGTTTTGTGCTGTCTGTGTTTATCATGGTAGTAATATCGTTCGCTTGCTCCGTCACCTGACTTTTGCGAAGCAAGCGCAACCCAGCGCGACAGACCTGGATATGAATTCTGGCCGCCAATTCGTCCTTTGCCTGGTGGTGTTACAGCTGCTCTTCACTGTAGGTTGCCTGAAGAAACCGCCGCAGCTTCCAACCCAGGCGAATGCCCCTGCTGAAGTGATTCCTTCACCGTTGCCGGTGGAGATTTCGGAAGCAGCTCCGGCGCCACCACCGCCGCCTGCACCAACGCCGCAACCTCCTCCTGCGGAAGAACCCAAGCCCACGGCATCTGCGCATCGCCGGCGCAAGCCGACGCCGCCCGCCATTACGGCCCAGAGCGGCGCGACGGGTCTGCCTGCGACTTCCAGTACCGGAACTACAACAGTTGCTGCGGCCCATCCTCCAGCGAATCCGGCGGCTGAGGTTCCGCACGAAACGGCCATCGGCGCCGATGTGAGCAGCGCGCAATTGGCGCAGCAGAAGCAGACAACTAAACAGTTGCTGGACGAAACGGAGAAGACCCTGGGCGGCTTGAATCGCGCCCTCTCGAAGGATGACGAGGAGGTCGTTGCTCAGATCCGGTCGTATGTAACGCAGTCACGCAGCGCCACGAAGGAGGGCGATTTCGAGCGGGCCTACAATCTGGCGACCAAGGCCCATCTGTTATCCGCCGCGCTCATCAAGAAGTAGATCTGACGGACACTGCGGTTTCTTCCCACGCACTTAGCTTTCATCAGCACTCCTCCGCTGGCGCTTGGTAACAGCTACTTCCGGCCTTCGCGCTTCTGGGCGACGACCAGCCCGCGCGGCGTGGGCAGCATCACCACCGAAATTAATCCCTCGCGCTCCAGCTTGAGCGCGGCTTCGCGCACCTGCTTTAGGTGTGAGCTGGCATCGTGCATCAGGATGACTCCGAACGGAGATATTTGCGGCAGATAACGCCGTACCTCCTGCTCGCGGATGGGCATGTCGCTGTCGCTGAAGAAAAGATCAATATTGCCTTCGACCTTCATCTCCATGCTGGATTCGTTGCGCAGATCGATGAGATCACGAAATTCCGACGCTTCGACTTTCTGCCTGGCGACCGCAAAGACCTTGGCATCGTATTCGCAACTGACGATTCGTCCGAAGCCGTTGAGCCGCAGAGCTTCGGCAATCCACAGCGTGCTGACGCCCATGAAGGTCCCGGTTTCCACCACCAGCTCCGGCTTGGTGGTCGTGACCAGGGTTCGCAGAAACTCCAGCACCTCGACCTCGGCGGTCATCGAGTCATACATGCTCCAACGTTCCGGGTGCGGGCACTCCGGAGTTGGCCGATGATATTCCGGCACCAGTTGACCCGCGCGCTGCACGGCCTCGCGCAGGATGCGGTGCTCTTGTTTTTCCTTGCGGAATAAGCGACGAAGACTCAACGGTTCCTCTCAGCAAAGCCAATTACCAAATGCTAGGCGCTAACTGGCGCGATATTCCAGTATATGGGCGGTTTCCTTTCTGCCGCTGGGTTACGATGGAACCAGTATGCGTGAGATGTGGCGGCACCGAGGGATGAGGCTGATTTTCATCGCCAATCTCATCTCCATGATCGGCAGCGGCATGAACTCCGCCGCCGTCATTTGGTACATCCTGCAGGCCACCCGCTCGGAAGTTTCGCTGGGCGCGCTCATCGCCCTGCAAACGCTGCCTTCGATGCTGCTGTTGCCATTCACCGGTGTGCTCATCGACCGCGAAGACCGGCGTCATTTGATGATGTGGCTCGACGCCGCGCGCGGCGTGATCATTTTGTCGGTCGCCGTGCTGGTGTTCACCCATCACGCACGACTCTGGCACGTCTACCTGATGAATATTCTGGTTGCCATCGGCTTCTGGATGTTCTTTCCCACGGTGAACGCGCTCATTCAGGAGCTGACGCCGGATGACAAGATGCTCGACTCCAACTCGCTGCTGCTGGCAGCGCTGCAGGGCGGCTGGCTGATGGCAGGCGCGATCGTCGGTTTTGTGTACAACCATATCGGCCTCGGCGGTGTGCTGCTCATCGATTGCGCCAGCTATGCCGTTTCCATCGCCTGCGTTTTTCAGGTGCGCAAAGGGCGCGTCACTGTCAGGCGGCCGGAATCGGAGATTGTAGTCCAGCTTCCAGCCTCAAGTGCGGTCGCCCGTTACGTGCACGAACTTGGCAAAGGTTATCGGTATGTTCGAGAAAACCGGCGCGTGCTGCTGATCGGCATTGCCTGGGCGCTGTTTGTAGCTGCCATGATGACGCAGGGCGTGCTCTCGGCGCCGCTGAGCGAGCGCATCTTGCACGGCGGCGCCGTCGGCTACGGCTGGCTGAATGCCGGCTGGGCGGTGGGCGCCTTCGTCAGCGTCTTCTACGCCGCGACCTTCATTCGCCGGCATGGCGCCAATCGCTCGGTGTCACTGACCATGGGAATCATCGCCGCGTCGCTCTTCCTGCTGCCGATTTCGCACTGGCTGGCGTTGGCCGTGATCATTTATTTCATGATGGGATCCGGCCGTGGCGTCGGCGGCATCGCGCTTTCCAGCCAGATGATGCAATTGGTGCCACGACACTTCATGGGACGAGTGCAGAATGCGTTCGCCTTTGTCGCCAGCGGGCTGCAGATTTGCACTGCTCTGCTGGTCGGCGAGGCGGCCCATCGTGACGGTCTCATTTACGGATTCTGGATGGTGGGAGCGATGTATCTTGGGGCTGCGCTGGCAGCGTGGCTGCCGGTCCGCCATCTGGCGGCGGAGATGTTCGAGCCGAGCGACACGGCAGCAGATTGAAAGAAGCACTTGGCAATTAGCATTTGGCACTTGGCAACTGCCCGTTAGGCATGAGGCACAGCGTCCCCTTTAGTACCGCTGAGGACGCCGAGTGCAACTTGGAAATTGAACAGCGATTAAAGGTCGTGATTAGAGGTTGCTGTCTCGTCTCGCAATCCCAATCAGCGAAATGATAATTGCCAAATGCTAAGTGCCAAGTGCTTATTGCCAATCGCTAATCGCTGTCTTCTTCTCGGCGGCAATCTCGAACGGAGTGCGCGGAGCATCGTGCAGCAGGAAGTCGCACAACACGCGGTTGAACTCGTCGGGAACCTCCTCGTACGGCATGTGGCCGGCGCCGTGAAACATCACCAGCTCGCTGTTTTTCAGTTGCCGCTGTAGCTGATGAATGGAGGAGGGATACACCGCGCGATCGCGTGAGCCCCAGAGCAGCAGGGTGGGAAAGCCGCTGATTTCGCCCAGCGACTGTTCGATCGCCGCCAAATCGTCATGCCAGGAGCGCATGATTCGCACCAGGTGCTCGAAGCTTCCCGGTGCCTCGAGTCCCGCCGTGTAGCCCTCAAACGTCCCGGCAGAGATGCGTGCTGGATCGCCATAAAGCGCTTTGAAGTAGCGCTTCGCGATAACGGGCAAACGCGGCTGAACATGCACCACATAGAGGCCGCCCAGGGTGCTCGCCAACAAACGAGTCAGGACTTTTCCGTGACTTGACCAGGGATTAATGGGCGAGACCAGCACCAGCCGCCGAAGACGATGCAATTGGTTGGTCCGCGCTGCGATAGCCGCCAGAATAATGGCGAGTCCCCCGCCACGCGAGGAGCCCACGACGTCAGCATTCTCAATACCAAGCGCCTCCATGAAGCGCAAGAGCCCTTCCGCATCGCCAGCGAGGGTGCACTCATTGGCGTCGGTGCGCTGGGAAAAACCGCAGCCTGGCAGGTCCATGGCGTAGACGGAAAAGTCTCGCGAAAGCGGTCCCATGTTGAATCGCCAGGAAAAGGAGTAGCCCATGAAACCGTGGACCAGCAACAGCGGAGGGCCGGAGCCGGCAAACCAATAACGCCACGTCACCCCATCGAGAGTGACACAGCGCTCCTCCGCACCGGCTATCTGCGCAATCTGCGGAACGCTCGCCATCGGCTCAGCTTGCAGGATCTTCGTCATGGTACAGCCAAATGGTCCAAGGCCTAATCTACTTCACCGATATCGCCTCTGTCGCTAAGGGGGAGCCTCAACTCCCCCATTCTTCTTGCCCGCTCTTCTTGCCCGCTAAAATAAGGTTATCACCGCCGTAACAGAAGTTGTTGCGGGAAGGTTCCCGGATTCCAGCTACATGTTCACACCTGAATCGTCAATTTTGCTTCCAACCAAACATCGAAATTGCAAGTTGCACGGCGGCACGTACGCTGACTCTGACTGCGCTCTAAGATTTTCATACAATCGTAGACGTATAATCAAAGACCAATCAGGAGTATCCGAACATTATGAGTGGAACCAATGGCAGCAACGCCGCGACTACACTGAAGCCACGCGCCGAGTGGATCCGCAAGCGTCAGGAAGAAGCAACGCGCAGCGGCGACACGAACATGTCGCAGATGCATTTTGCCCGCAAGGGTCTGCTGACAGAAGAGATGCTCTTCATCGCCGAGCGCGAGAAGCTGGCGCCAGAGCTGATGCGCGATGAGGTCGCTGCCGGTCGCATGATTATCCCGGCCAACGTCAATCATCCTGAGCTGGAGCCGATGTGTATCGGCGTTGCGTCGAAGTGCAAGATCAACTCCAACATCGGCAACTCGTCGGTCACCAGTAATGTCGATGAGGAACTCAAGAAGCTACATACGTCCGTTCACTACGGCGCCGACACGGTGATGGACCTCTCGACCGGCGGCGGCATTCACGAAATCCGCGAGGCCATCCTGCGGCACTCGCCGGTGCCCATCGGGACCGTGCCGATCTACGAAGCGGTCGCGCGTGTGAAGCGCATCGAAGACCTCAACGCCGACATCATGCTCGAGGTCATCGAGGAGCAGGCCGAGCAGGGCGTGGACTACATGACCATCCATGCCGGCGTGCTCATCCAGTATCTGCCGCTCATCACCAAGCGCATCACCGGCATCGTCAGCCGCGGCGGCGCCATCCTGGCGCAGTGGATGGCACACCACCACAAGCAGAATTTCCTCTATGAGCGTTTCGACGACATCACCAAAATTCTCGCCAAACACGACATCAGCTATTCGCTCGGCGATGGTCTGCGTCCCGGCTGCATCGCCGACGCCAGCGACGAAGCGCAGTTCGCCGAGCTGAAAACGCTGGGTGAGCTGACGAAGAAGGCCTGGGAGCGCGATGTTCAGGTCATGATCGAGGGGCCCGGCCACGTGCCGCTCGACAAGATCAAAGAGCAGGTGGAGAAGGAAGTCGAACTCTGCTACGGCGCCCCGTTCTACACGCTCGGCCCGCTGGTCATCGATATTGCGCCCGGCTACGACCACATCACCTCGGCGATTGGCGCGGCTATGATCGGCTGGCACGGGGCTGCGATGCTTTGCTATGTCACGCCCAAGGAGCATCTCGGGCTGCCCAACGACAAAGACGTGAAGGACGGCATCATCGCCTACAAGATCGCGGCGCACGCCGCTGATGTGGCGCGGCATCGTCCCGGCGCGCAGGACCGCGATGACGCCATCAGCTACGCCCGCTACACCTTCGATTGGGACAAGCAGTTCGCGCTATCGCTCGATCCCGAAACCGCGCGCAGTATGCACGACGAGACGCTGCCCGACGCCTACTACAAAGAAGCGGCATTCTGCTCCATGTGCGGCCCGAAGTTCTGCTCCATGAACTATTCGGCCAAAGTCGACGAGTACAACAAGCAGGTGCATGGGGTAGAGAAGAAGGATTACTCGGAGCTGATGAACAAGCTGGTGGCGATCAAGTAGCTGTCAGCCATCAGCCGTCAGCTTTCAGTTGGGCCGCGCCGAAGCGCGGCCTTTGCGATGCAACGGAAATGTACCGATGTCATAAGCGAGCTGCTCAGCGAGATGTCTCGTATCGTTCAGAGCTACCATCCCGAAGTGCGCCGCACTGGACGCACTATCGACGAACTTATCGCTGGTACTGCGTTCTTTCCGGGTGGAACAGGCGTTTGGCGTGGCGAAAAGGTTAAGGGGCAACTCCCTCAAGACTTTCCACAGTCTCCAATCATGTTGGTTGCACATAACTTCGATAGCGTAGTCGCGTATGAAAGATCCAAGAGCAGGGGTGGAGAAGTCGAAGCGTCCTTCTTCTGGAAGATACTCAGAGAATGCTTAAGGGAGTCGCACGTTCCGCCTGAAAACTGTTTCTTTACAAATGCTCTCATGGGCCTGCAGCCTCGAAGCGCCGTCGGCCCGATGCCCGTAGTCCAAGGGTATGAAGAGCAGTGCAGGGAATTTCTTGGGCGCCAGTTTGAAATCGTGGGTCCGCAAGCGGTTGTCGCGCTAGGCCGAAAAGCTCGCGACAGAGTTCGGGCGGCGGCACCTTCAGTGCCATGGATCGATGTCTTGCATCCGTCGGCACGGGAGTTTAAGCCTCGAGCAACGCGCTCGCAACTAATCAAAGAACAGGCCGCAAGAGTAAGGCTAATATTGGGGAGTGACAGTCATGCTTAAACGGCGAGCTGTTGATATGGCAGCAGATCCAAAGCTTAAATTTTCGGCCTCGGTTTGGCGCGAGGGAAATTGGTGCGTCTCGCAGTGTCTTGAAGTCGATGTGGCTATCCGAGGCCCTGGCCCAGCCTAACAAAAAAACGCTGCTCTAAACTCCTAAATGCGCGCATAATGTGGGGTTGCCGGAAGCTGAAATGAAACTGCCGGACAACGGAGGGCAGTGGCATGAAACCCGACAGCAGCTTTGAGGCGCAGACCTATCGCAAGGTTGACTTGCGTTTACTCCCATTCCTTTTTCTCTGTTACATTCTTGCGTATCTCGACAGGGTAAATGTCGGTTTTGCGAAGCTACAGATGCTGAAAGACTTGTCCCTAAGTGACGCGGCTTTCGCCACCGGGGCTGGTATCTTCTTTATAGGGTATTTCTTTTTTGAAGTTCCCAGTAATGTACTGCTGAAAAAGTTCGGAGCGCGCATGTGGATTGCCAGGATCATGATTTCCTGGGGGATTATATCCGCGTGCATGATTTTTGTAAGAGGTGCATGGTCATTCTATGCTATGCGTTGTCTTCTGGGCATAGCCGAAGCCGGATTTTTCCCGGGAGTCATTTTTTATCTTACCTTGTGGTATCCCTCAAGGCTGCGAGCAACGAGAACCGCGTGGTTTGTGGCGGCCATTGCTGTTTCCGGGGTAATCGGCAATCCCATATCCGGCTCGATCATGGATTTGTTATCCGGCGCGATGAAACTAGCCGGATGGCAGTGGTTGTTCCTGGCGGAAGGTATTCCCTCTGTTATTGTTGGCATTTGGGTGATCTACTACCTGAACAGTAGCATTGAAGAATCCAAATGGCTTACGGTTGAGCAGAAAGCTCTGCTGTCACAGAATCTTGTGGCAGAAGATAGCCACAAGACTGAGCATAAATTGATCGATGCCTTCAAGAGCGGTACAGTATGGGTCCTATGCGCGATTTATTTTACCTTGATGATTGGCTTGTACGGCATTGCCTTCTGGCTGCCGACGATTGTGAAGGCGTTTGGTATAAAAGGGTATTTTGGCGTTGGCGTGATTACCGCCATCCCGTATGGCGTAGCCGTTATCGGCATGATCCTACTAAGCAATCATTCCGATAAGACAGGCGAGCGGCGACTGCATTATGTGCTGAATGTCACTGCTGGAGCTATTGGTCTGGTGTTGAGTGGGATATTTGCGTCTAATCCTGTCTTGGCCATCATCTTCTTGTCTATAGGCACGCTTGGAGTTATCGGGTCGATGCCATTGTTCTGGCCGTTACCATCCGCATTTCTAGCGGGGACTGCGGCTGCGGCCGGTATCGGTATTGTGAACTCGGTGGGCAACCTGGGTGGTTATTTTGGCCCGAACATTCCCATCTGGGCAAAACTTGTGTTTTCCAATCGCTCAGCTGCCTTGTATATCATTGCGGGGATTTTGATGATTGGGGCTGCTATCACTTTTGTCTTTATACCAAAGACATTGCGCGTCAGAGTGGGTATTGCTGAGCCGGTGGAAGTTGGGCGATAGGCGAGCCGGAGTAAAGAAATCCTGATCAAGTCACGGCGAAGTCCCTCAGCAGCTAAAAGCCGTCCCTCGCGGGCTGAAGCCCGCTCGGGAGGACAAAGATAAAGGGCTTTTTGGCACGACTAAAGTCGCGCCCTGATACAAGCCCGGCCTACGAACGTTCTCGAAACCCGCTGTAGCAATACCACCGTTCACCAGCACCGTCATGCAAGGTTCAAGCTACCTGGGCCCACAAAAGACCACCTCGGCGCAGGTCAGCTACTTCAGGTCCACATGCCAGCTCTCCCGATGGTTACAATATGGAAAACCGCTGGCTAGTGGACAAGCATGAGATACCGCATCACGCCCGAGGGAGTTCTGGAGACCAGCCTCTCAGGCTTCGACCTGATCAACTTTCCCCTGCTGAACAAGGGAACGGCGTTCACCGAAGATGAACGCACCGACTTCGCCCTGCATGGACTGCTGCCGCCGCACATTGGCAATCTTGAAGATCAGGCGGCGCGCCGTCTCAAGGCCCTGCGTGACCGTCACACTGATTTTGGGCGCTATGCCTATCTGCGGGACCTGCAGGACACGAACGAAACCCTGTTTTACGCCGTGCTGGTGCGCAATATCGAAGAGATGATGCCGCTGGTGTACACACCGACCGTCGGCGAGGGATGCCAACGTTTCAGCGAGATCTGGCGCAAGCCGCGCGGACTGTTTCTCGGCTACCCTAACCAGCACAGAATTCGCGAGATCCTGCGGCATCACCGCTACGACGCCATCCGCGCCATCGTGGTCAGCGATGGCGAGCGCGTTCTCGGGCTCGGCGATCAGGGCGCGGGAGGCATGGGAATCCCCATCGGCAAACTGGCGCTCTACACCGCCTGCGCCGGCATTCACCCACAGCAGTGTTTGCCGGTTCTGCTCGACGTCGGCACCGACAATGTGGAGCGCCTCGAAGATCCGGTCTACGTTGGCTGGCGTCACCAGCGGGTGCGCGGCGTCGAATACGACGCTTTCGTCGAAGCCTTCGTCAGCGCCGTGATTGAGCGCTGGCCCCACGTGCTGTTGCAGTGGGAGGACTTTGCCGGCATCAACGCAGGACGATTGCTGGAGCGCTATCGTGACCGGCTTTGCACCTTCAACGACGACATTCAAGGGACAGCGGCCGTGGCCGCCGGAACTCTGCTCGCCGCCATCAATGTTACCGGCACGCCCTTGATCGAACAGCGCATCGCGCTCTTCGGAGCAGGATCGGCCGGCATCGGCATCGCCTCGCTTCTCCTGACCGCGATGAAGAATGCCGGCCTGAGCGAAGCGGAAGCGCCCCACCGTTTCTATGCGGTCGATAAAGACGGATTGCTGGTGGAAGGCATGGTGGATATCCGTCCAGTACAGGAGGCATTTACGCAGCCGCGTTTCGCGATCGCCCATTGGCAACTGGAGCGCAAAGATCACATTAGTTTGCTCGATGTGGTAAGGAACGCCAAACCAACGGCGCTCATTGGAGTTTCGGGCCAAGCTGGAGCCTTCAGCGAAGAGGTGATCCGCGCGATGGCGGACGCGGTCGAAAGGCCAGTAATTTTCCCGCTGTCAAATCCTACGTCGCGCTCGGAGGCTACGCCGGCGGACTTGCTGAAATGGACTGATGGACGCGCGCTCGTCGGCACCGGCAGCCCATTCGCTGCGGTGAACTGGAATAGCCGCGAGGTGCCGATTGATCAGACGAACAACTCATACATCTTCCCCGGAATGGGGTTGGGCATCCTATCGGTAGAGGCGCGGCGCGTTACCGACACGATGTTCATGGCTGCAGCTAAATGTCTCGCCGAACTTTCGCCCGCGCGGCGCAGCAAGTCGGGACGATTATTGCCGCCGGTGTCGGAGCTTCGCGCGGTGTCATTCGCCGTGGCCAAGGCAGTCGCGCTGCAAGCGATCAAGGATGACGTTGCCGACCCGCTTGACGAGCAAAGCCTGGAATTTCGCATCCGCGCCAATGTCTGGGAGCCCGCCTATCTTCCTTACCGCTTCGACCCTTCGCCGTGACTATTGGCCGATATTTGGACTGAGACACCCGCACCTGAGCCGGAATTGGTTTCATACGGGCAAGATCAGGAGGTCCTAAGGCATGAACACTTCTTTGCGCCTAAACACGATTCTGTTAGCCACGGATTTTCTGGAGAGTTCGAGGCTGGCGTTGGATTATGCCGTAGCGTTTGCTCACCACTATCAAGCCAAACTGCTGATGGTACACGTATTCCATATGCCGCAGGCGGCCGCAGAGGCAGAGGTTTTTAAGGAAGGCCCGAGCATCTCGCGAAAGAGTCGTGAAACTCGCCTGGAGGCTTTCGCCTCCGGCGCGGGCCGCGCTGGAGTTGACGTGCAATGGAGTTTAGTTGAAGGCTGGATGCCAGAGGCCCTGCATAAGAAAGTGGAAGCGATCAAGCCCGATCTGCTGGTATTGGGAACCCACGGAGTGTATCGCGGCCTCAGCCACATGCTGATCGGCTCCAACGCCGAAGAACTGCTCCTATCGGCTCCTTGTCCGACCCTTACGGTGGGGCGACACGTGCCGGCTGGCATCGGCCCCGACAGCTCGTTCGAGTACATTCTGTATGTCACCGATTTCACTCCCGAATCGGCTGCGGCCACGCCCTACGCTGTGGGCCTTGGTCAGGACTTCAATGCCCGTCTTGAGGTTTGTCATTTGCTGGCCGAGCAAGCTGACAAAAGCGATGAAGTGCAGCACAGGCGTGCGGAGCGGTATTGCGAGGCCGTGCGCCGCACTCTTCCCAACGGCGAAGCCTTTTGGTGCTCCCCGGCAGATCAATTGGCGCAAGGAGCGAGAGCTGACGAGATTTTGCAGCGCACCCGGGACGACAGTGCAGGCTTGATTGTGCTTGGGGTCAAAGGCGAGTCACAATTCGCCAGGCATCTCCACACCAGCCTGGCATTCCAACTGGTCGCAACCGCTGCCTGCCCGGTCTTCACCATATGTGGCTGAGGCTGAAAATCAGGAACCTTGCCTGCCCAGCCGGGAGATTTCTCATTCTGGTATTCGCCATCGCCGACAAAAATTCTCCTATGACCTGTCCCTCGTCACAGCGTTTATTGGTGTGGATCTGATGTAATGGGCTGTCGAGCCCGGCCTCGGCCACACGGAGAAGGAATGATTACTGCCAGCATTACTCTTACTCAGCCTCATGGAACTCATCGCCAGTTCGTAGCTACCAGCGGTACCGGACATCATCTGCTGCTTGATGACGCTGCCGGCAATACGGGTGCCAAGCCCATCGAACTCGTGGCCATTGCCCTGGCTGGCTGTACGGCGTTCGACGTCATCAATATCCTGCGCAAGAAGCGGCAGCAGGTCACCGGCTATGAAGTGAAGGTCGAGGCCGACCAGGCTCCCGATCCGCCGCAAGTCTTTACCGCCGTCCGCATTCATCACATCGTGAGCGGTAGCAACGTTTCTCCGCAGGCAGTCGAGGATGCCATTCGCCTTTCGGAGGAGAAGTACTGCTCAGTTGGAGCGATGGTCAAGCAGAGCGCCGAACTGCATACGACCTTCGAGATTATGCCAGCGACGGAGACAGTGCTGGTCGGGGCATAGGGCTGCCGGCCTCCGCTAGGTGTTGGCGGGGTGTGAAGCGCATAATTGCGGTTGAGAGGTGTTATGTCATCCTGGGTGTATTTTGTCTTGATTGTTGCCGTATACCTGGTCCTGACGCAGTGGCTTCTGCCGAAGCTCGGCATTTCCACGTGAAGGACCCGAGGCAGCGTCGAGTCTCGACGCGAGAATATTGACCACCCCCCGTCTGTTAGCCAGGCCACTTCCACGGAGAAGGACCGCTTGCGATAGCCCCGCGCGCGGCGTTTCGGTCGCGGACCGGGGATCCTTCTTTCCCTCCGATTACAGGAAAGCGTTTTGTCTGGATTGACGGTTTGCTACCATAGGCGTTTTCGTGAGCCGTTGGCGAAGGACCAACTCCTATGACAGCTTCAGTTCCTCCCGCAAAACTCGGTAAAGCCAGCGATCATCTTGCGAACGAGCGCACGTTTCTGGCCTGGATTCGCACCAGCATCAGCATCATCGTGTTCGGCTTCGTGGTGGCGAAGTTTGGCATCACCTTGCGCGAATTCCTTCGAATGCAAGGCAATGGCGAGCAGGAGAGCGGAACGTCTTTGGGGATCGGTGTGGGCTTCATGGCCATGGGCATATTTATGGCACTGGTGTCATTGGTCCGATATCGAACGACCATGAATCGTCTGAACGCCGATGAGTTCCAGCCGGCGGGTGCAATCGTCACCGTTCTCAGCGTAATTGCCGCGCTTTTCGGCGCTATATTAGCGGCATATTTGATTTTCACAGCGAGAACGCTTTAGTCAGGCAGTTCCCCTGCCCCTGTGCGGTCCCCACGAAAACCTGCGACCCAGTCGCGCAGACAACCCTCGACCTTTATCGCCTAAATCTATGGTTCAACTCCAGACACTTATGAGCATGAAACGATGCCACTTACTGAGCTGCCTGTCCGCTTGCTAGCCCGATCGCTGAGCCCTCGGCAACATCGCGGCGAAGCGCAACACCCTAATTGCGCTGGCGAGTGGGGCATCTGCGAGCCTGGTCGCCCAGGATTGGCGGAATCAAGCGACCCGGGCGCCACTCATCGTTTCTAGCGGCTCCTCCTGAACGGCTTGTGCGACGGACTCTACCGGCATGTGGTGACGAAACAGCTGATCGCTCCCTAGCTGCATGCGTTCACGCTCCTGCCAATGGGTCTCGCACAGCGGCACGTTATCCCAAGTTACCGCCATCACTCCGATCGAATGGCAGATGGCACAGGCGCCTTCATCACTGTTGTATTGCATGGTGTCCTCCACTTGGTAGTGACGGTTGCAGCCGACAGTCCCATGGAATGGGACCAATATGAATCATCGGAGCTGCCATAACCTGGATTAGGCAGGAAAGCAGCAATTGCTGCGACACGCCAACGGGTCGTCGGTTCATGGCAACCTTCTCCTTCTACATCGACACAGTTTGCCCATCCTCCAATGCCGAGCCTCAACTGGCATCTCCGTCTCCGTCCTCATCCCGCCGATTGCGCAGATATGCGGTGAAGAAGCGAAGCAGAAACGGAGTCTGGCTGCTGATGCCGTTGAACACCAGGATGGGAACATCCGGCCGCAGCAGCTTCATATCAGTTCGAACCGCCGCACCGGTGGCGCCGGGCAGATCGTATTCCAAAAGCACACCTTCAACGAGTTCTGTCGTCAGCAGGCCAAAAGCTTCCTTGACAGTATTTGCGGTGAGCACCTCGCACCCGGTTCTTTCCAGACCGCGCTTCAGCGTTGCCATGTAGTCAGGCCGGTTTTCGACACAAAGCACCCTCATTGGATTCACATCTTCTCCGTTGCCAGCAACGGACGTTATCATTCGTTTGACCATGGCACCTTCGGTTCTGGATCGCTTATTGCAATTCAGAACGGGCGCAGGAGCCTAACGGGACGCTGGCTTGCTAACTCATTTGCCTGGGCTGCAGATGTCTACGAATGCGAAAACAGAACTGAAAAACAAGCTCGCATCGCTCCGGCAGATGTGTCCAGGAGCCAGTATGAGTTAGCTGACGGGTGGCGGACGATTGTAATGGAAACCTTTGTGGTGGAATGTGGGAATTGATTCTATCTCCGGCAGGATCCCGAGGATCAGGGCAGGCGGAGGAGCCAATTGCGACACTCTAGGCACAAAGTTCCACTCGAATCCATGGTGGTCGAAGAACTGTCTGTGCTCGACTTGCACGCTGCATTGAACGATTGGGTTATGTAACGGGACTTGGGGAAAAGAGGAGGGTGGACGAACCCGAACGAGTATAAGCAGGAGGATCGAAGCGCACAGAAGGCCAGCACGCGCCCACGGCGTTCCGGCTGATCCTTTTCGCGAATACCCACTGTATCGCAAGAGCATCCCCACCGTTGCTTATTGGACGATTCTCGATCATATTGGGTTCATTAAAATCCGGGTTTTTTCTTTCGCCGATGCAGCAACGCGTCCAAACGGTTTTTACCGCTGGAGATGGCAACCTGAGATCACGCAAGCGGTTCTGAGTTTATGAGGATGGCGGTACACGAGCTAAACGTGGATGAACTTCAACGTCCCGCTCGATATCTGGATAAGCCTTGCCCGCAGGTAAAACACCAAAACGCTTCAAAGCGCCACAGTCGGCGCTGGGACCGGTGCCGTTGTCGGTGGCACTCTGGAGTGGCTGGTAGGCATTGGGGCTTTGGCGGTCCCCGGCCCAAGACCGTTCATAGCGGACGGCACGATCATGGCCGCCTTGGCTGGTGAAGGGGTGGAAAGCGCGGTTGGCGGGCTGACTGGCCCCTGTGATCGGAATCGGCATTCCAGAATACAATACGAGGCCAAGCGTTATCAGGGCTGGGTCGGGGATGGAGGGATCCCGCTATCTGTCCATTCTGATGATTTCGAGTGGAGAAAGCGAGCGGGAAGAGAATCCTGAAGCACACCGGTGCTCCAGGCGTCTCTTCGAGTGGAATGCCGCCCGCTTGGGGGTTGAAGACGGAAATCCAGAACAAAAACCAGCCAGCCACGATCACGCTCCGTGATCTGGACGAGCCTATCCGTGCCGAACTGTTCAGCGTGGAGCGGCTTGAGCAGCACGCCGAGAGCCTGGCGGCGGCACAAACGGTCACCAAAGAAACATCCCACGGTCGTCCGCTCATCCCGCGAGTGGTAGAGAACGGCCGCGTGCTGTTGGATTCGTATCGGGCCATTGCCCGTGCGATTCAGGAGGAGCGCGGGATCACTCCTGCGGCGGAGTGGTTGGTCGACAACTTTCACATCGTCGAAGAACAGCTCCGCGAGATCCATGACGATCTGCCGCCTGGCTACTACCGCAAACTACCTAAACTCGCCTCAGGTCCTCTGCAAGGGTATCCGCGAGTTTACGGAGTGGCATGGGCTTATGTCGCGCACACCGACAGCCAGTTCGATCCGGAAGTGTTGCGCCGCTTTGTGAACGCTTACCAGCGGGTACAACCGCTCGACATCGGGGAACTGTGGGCGGTGGCTATCACCCTGCGCGTGGTGCTGGTGGAAAATCTGCGCCGCCTTACTGATCGAATTGTGAGGAGCCGCGCTGAGCGCCAGGACGCCGACATGCTGGCGGACAGCCTGCTTGGCGCCGGCGGACAGGTTGCCATTCCACCGGAAAAGGCCCTCGACGGATTCGGGAAAGCGCCGCTCCCCAGGTCATTTGTTGTGCAGCTTATCCAACGTCTGCGCGATATCGACCCCAACGTGGCAGCGGTTCTGCACTGGCTCGACCAACGTCTGGCTGAGCAAGGCACCACGGCTGACGAAATTGTTCGCGCCGAGCACCATGACCAAACGGCGATGAACGTCACCGTGCGCAACATTATCCCCAGCATGCGTTTGATGACGGATTTTGATTGGCATGAATTCGTCGAGGACGTCAGCTTGCCAGACCAAATCTTGCGCAGAGACACCAACTTCGCAGAGATGGATTTTGCCACGCGAGATGCTTACCGCCATGCGATAGAGGACCTCTCACGGGGCTCGCAACATTCGGAGATCGAGGTGGCGGAATACGTTGTGCATCGCATCCAGGGGACCCGAGCCGAGAAGTCCTGGGATAGACAGGCGCGCGACGACCGGCGTGCGGATCCCGGCTATTACCTGATTTCGAGTGGACGCCAGGCGTTTGAGCGTGAACTGGGCTTCCGGGTGTCGTGGAAACGCCGGTTGCTGCGCCTTTACAGGCGAGGCGCGGCGGCGGGCTACCTGGGGTCGATCGCCCTCTTTACAGCCCTGATCGCAGCGTTGCCACTGCTCCACGAAAGAAAAGCAGGGGTTGCAGATTGGGATTTAGCTTTGCTTGGACTCCTGGCTGTTGTTCCCGCTTCCGACCTGGCTATCGCTCTCGTCAACCAATTAGTGAGCGATTGGCTCGGCCCGCGAATGCTGCCTCGCCTGGAGTTGCGGAACGGCGTGACCCCGCAACTGCGAACCATCGTCGTCGTGCCTGTCCTGCTTACTTCCCAGCATGTCATAGAAGAATTGGTGGAGCGGCTGGAGGTCCACTACTTGGCGAATTCGGATGACGATCTTCGTCTGGCCCTGCTGTCTGACTGGGTGGACGCACCGGGCGAGAGCATCCCCGGCGACGACGACCTGCTGGCCGTCGCAGTTGACGGTATCGCGCGGCTGAACAAGATCCATGGTCCCACTGCTGACGGCGGCGAACGCTTTCTGCTTCTGCACAGAAGGCGCATCTGGAACGGGAGCGAGGGGAAATGGATGGGATGGGAGCGAAAGCGAGGCAAGCTGCGTGAGTTGAACCGGCTTCTGCGCGGCGAAGCCGACACTACATTTCTTCCGATCGGTGGACGTCCAGCGCAAGCTCCCGCGGGTGTGCAGTACGTCATTACGCTCGATGCCGACTCGCGCCTGCCTAGAGGCGCCGCGCGCCGCCTGGTCGGCACTATGGCGCATCCTCTTAATCAGCCCAGGTTCAATGCTAACGCCGGGCGGGTGGTGGAAGGCTATGGAATCGTGCAACCGCGTATCGCCCATTCGCTCGTCCCCGACCACGACAGATCGCTTTTTCACACATTATTTTCTGGTCCCAGCGGGGTCGATCCCTACGCGTCGGCGGTTTCGGACGTTTACCAGGATTTGTTCCAGGAAGGCTCTTTCACCGGGAAAGGAATCTACGATGTCGATGCCTTTGAGGCAGCCCTGGAGGGCAAAGTCCCGGACAACGCCCTGTTGAGCCATGATCTCTTTGAAGGGATCTTTGCCCGGGTTGCGCTGGCCTCAGACATTGAGCTGTTTGAAGAATTCCCTTCGCACTATGAAGTAGCCGCGGCCCGGCAACACCGCTGGGTGCGCGGGGATTGGCAACTGCTGCCCTGGATTTTCGGGCGGGGGCAGGCACAATCGGGAGCGCGAGGCGTTGCCGGAATTCCCACCATTGGCCGGTGGAAGATGTTCGATAATTTGCGACGCTCGTTGTCAGCGCCCACCGCCTTTCTTACACTGGTCGCTGCCTGCCTTCTGCCGTCGGCCTCTGCCTGGGTGTGGACGCGATTTATTCTAGCCACGATTGCGATTCCTTTACTGCTGCCTTTTCTGATGGGAATCAACCCGCCGCGCCGGGGAATTTCCAAACGAACGCATTTTCGGGCGTTGCTGACTGACCTTGCGCTCGGCGTCTCCCAGAGCGCTATTAGGGTAACCATGCTGGCATACCAGGCATGGCTGATGTGTGATGCAATTCTGCGCACGCTTACTCGCATGTTCATTACTCACAGACATCTCCTGGAGTGGGTGACTGCAACCCAAGCCAGGAGCGCGGTCGACCTGAAGCTCGCCGCAATGTATAAGCGCATGGCCGGTGGCGTACTGCTGGCGGTGGCGGCGCTGTTACTTATTGCGTATGGGAGCCGGCATTCCTGGACAGTCTTGCTTCCGTTCATCATTCTCTGGATTGCCGCTCCGGCGGTCGCCTGGCAGATCAGTCTTCCTCCGCGGCATACGGGCGCCGAACCGCTCTCCGCTTCCAATGCCCTGGCTCTCCGTTTGATTGCGCGCCGGACCTGGCGTTTCTTCGAGACTTTCATCACTCCGACTGACCATGCTTTGCCTCCCGACAACTTTCAAGAGGACCCGAAGCCGGTTATAGCCCATCGAACGTCGCCGACCAACATGGGGCTATATCTGCTATCGACGCTGGCGGCACATGATCTGGGCTATCTGGGCATGGTAGACGCAGTTGAGCGACTGGAAGCCACCCTGAGCGCCATGAGCCAACTGGAATTACTTCGAGGGCACTTTTACAACTGGTACGACACGCGCGATCTTCATCCGCTCGATCCAAAATATGTCTCTTCCGTGGACAGTGGAAACCTTGCCGGGCATTTGCTGGCCTTGGGCAACGGCTGCCGGGAGCTTATCGTGAAAGCTTCTCTGGGACAGCCCTCGCTGGCCGGTGTGAAAGATGCAATCGAGCTTTTGCGGGAAGCCTTGAGCAAGATCGCAGAAACGCGCCGGACGAATACCGTCACCAGCGGGAAACAGCTCAGCAATGCCATCGACGCCCTGGCCAAGTTGCTGGAGCGTACGCCGCGGAATGCAGCGAACTGGGCGGAGTGTTTCGTCCAGCTGAGGACGCGCGCCCTAACCGTTGCTGATATTGCGCAAACCCTGGCTCAGGAACGTGGCGACCCAGCCGAGTCCGAGTTGCGCGCCTGGGCCGATGCCGTCAGGGCCGGCGTGGAAAGCCACGCGCGAGACGCGGAGATTCTTATTCCGTGGCTGCGCTGGGATCCGAAAACGGTCATGGCCATGGCAGAACGTCCGCAGGCGCAGGCGCCGGAGTGGGCAGTAATCGAGCCGTTCTTTGCGTCTCTACCTACTCTGGCGGATGTTTCTGAACGTTGCGAAGGCGCAATGCGTGCGCTTGCCGTACTGCGGACCAGCTTGCTCAGCGAGGCAGCGCCGAACGTCGACATCCTGGCGCGCGTCGATGCCATGGCGCAGGCCCTACAGCAATCCGCGAAGGAAGCCGCCGCGCTCATTCGTCGCCTCTCCGCCATCACGCGAAAGGCGGAGGACATGTTTCAGGCGATGGATTTCAGCTTTCTTTTTGATCACACGACCAAGCAATTTTCCATCGGGTACCGTGTCGCTGACTCCGCTCTGGACGCCAACAGTTACGACCTGCTGGCTTCGGAGGCGCGCCTCACCAGCTTCGTTGCGATCGCCAAGGGCGACGTGCCGTCCTCCCACTGGTTTCGTTTGGGCCGGCCGCTTACCCCAGTAGGGCGTGGCTCCGCTCTTATCTCGTGGTCGGGCTCCATGTTCGAGTACCTTATGCCGGTGCTGATGATGATTTCCCCCACCGGTAGCCTGCTGCACCAGACGTACGAATTGGTTGTGCGACGGCAGATTGACTACGGCAAGGAGCGTGACGTTCCCTGGGGAATTTCAGAGTCAGCCTACAACGCCCGGGATCTGGACCTTACATATCAATACACGGCGTTTGGTGTGCCCGGATTAGGGCTCAAGCGTGGACTGAGTCAAGATCTGGTTATTGCGCCGTACGCTTGCGCATTGGCGGCCATGATCGACCCAAACGCCGCGACACAGAACTTCGCGCAACTCGCCGCCGCCGGTGGAAAGGGGACTTACGGTTTCTACGAAGCGCTTGATTACACCAGCGAACGGGTGCCCGAAGGGGAAGATGTCGCGATCGTGCGCGCTTACCTGGCACACCATCAGGGAATGTCGCTGATCGCTCTCGCCAACGTACTGAACAATGGCGCAATGCAGACCCGTTTCCATGCCGAACCCATAGTGCAAGCCACTGAGTTGCTGCTGCAAGAGCGCACGCCGCGTGACGTGCTGGTCGCACGCCCGCGGGCGGAAGAAGTCTCCGCCGCGGCGCGCGTCCGCGAACTGGTGCCGCCGGTGGTACGCCGGTTCACCTCGCCACACGAATCGGTTCCCCGGACCCATCTGCTTTCCAACGGACGATATGGGGTGATGGTAACGACAGCAGGCTCGGGATATAGCCGATGGGGAAACATCGCGGTCACGCGCTGGCGCGAGGACGCTACCCGGGACTGCTGGGGCTCCTACATATTCCTTCGCGATGTGCACAGTGGCCAGGTTTGGTCTGCCGGGTACCAGCCCAGCGGGGCTGAAGCCGACGCCTACGAAGTTATCTTTAGCGAAGATCACGCCGAATTCATGCGGCGTGACGGCTCCCTGACCACCACTCTGGAGGTGGTCGTTTCTCCCGAAGACGACGCGGAGGTGCGCCGCGTTTCGATCGCCAATCTGGGGATGCGCACTCGCGAGGTGCAGGTCACTTCGTATGCTGAGGTTGCGATCGCACCCCAGGCCACCGACGAGGCCCATCCGGCGTTTTCTAATTTGTTTGTGGAAACGGAGTTCGTAGCCAGCGTGGACGCGCTTCTCGCCACCCGTCGCCGGCAATCCGAAAAAGAAACGGAGGTTTGGGTTGCGCAGGTAGCGGTGGTGGATGGCGGGTCGGTTGGACCCCTGCAATTCGAGACGGACCGCGTCCGATTTCTTGGACGGGGACATGAGGTTCGCAACGCCGTATCCATCGGGGACGGTCGTCCTCTATCGAATACCGTCGGCCCGGTACTCGATCCCGTGATGAGCTTGCGGCGAACCGTGCTCGTCCCTCCGGGCGCGACGGTGCGGATTGTTTTTTCAACGATTGTCGCGCCGTCTCGCGAGCAGGTATTAGACCTCGCAGATAAGTATCGGGATGCAAGGAACTGCGAACGCGCCCTGACCTCGGCCTGGACCCAGGCGCAAGTGCAACTTCACCATCTGGGTATCACTCCCGACGAAGCCCACTTGTTCCAAAGGCTGGCCAACGCCGTGCTGTACTGCGATCCTGCTTTGCGGCCGTCTTCCGATGTTCTGAGCCGGAGCACGCTCCAGCTTTCCGCTCTATGGGCGCAGGGGATTTCAGGTGATCTGCCCATCGTGCTGGTACGGATCGACGAGGCAGAGGATGTCGGAATCGTGCGCCAATTGTTGCGGGCGCATGAATACTGGCGTTTGAAGCGGTTGTCCGTTGATCTGGTTATTCTCAATGAGAAACCGACGTCGTATGAACAGGAGCTGCAAACTTCTCTGGACGAACTCGTACGCGCCAGCCAGCAGCGCATCTTCTCGGACCCGAACGACGTGCATGGCAACATCATTCTCCTTAGGGGAGACCTAATTTCGCCCCAGGGGCGGGCGGTGCTGCAAGCCGCGGCGCGCGCGGTACTGCTCAGCCGTCACGGCACATTGGCGGAGCAGGTACTCCGATCGCAACGCTCCGAAACCGTGACGCGGCCCGCTGCGCGGCCGCCCCGGCCGGGGAAGGACAAGGAAGTACTGTTGAAGGTGCCGGACCTCGAATTCTTCAACGGCCTGGGTGGCTTTACCGAAGGGGGTCGTGAATACTTGATCACCTTGGGCGAAGGATTGCGCACTCCTGCCCCGTGGATCAACGTGATTGCAAATCCTTCGTTCGGCTTTCTCGTCTCAGAGTCCGGTTCCGGCTACACTTGGTCAGGCAACAGCCGTGAGAATCAACTCACTCCCTGGTCGAACGATCCCGTGAGCGATCCGCCCGGTGAGGCCATCTTCCTCCGCGACGAGGACACGGGGGTTCTGTGGGGCCCGACGGCGTTGCCGGCCAGGGATGAGACGTCATCCTATGTGGCGCGGCACGGCCAGGGTTATAGCTGGTTCCAGAACGGCTCGCAGGGCATCCTGACCGATCTGCTCCAGTACGTGCCGATTCAAGATCCCATTAAGATTTCCCGTCTCGTTCTGCAGAACCGTTCGGGTCGTACCCGCCGCCTCTCGGTGACTGCATTTGCGGAATGGGTGTTGGGGAATTCGCGCAGCGCCACGGCGCCGCACGTCATCACCGAGCTCGATGCGCAGACGAAAGCGCTGTTTGCCCGCAGTGCATGGGACAACGAGTTCGGCGGGCGAGTGGCCTTTTGCGATATCAGCGGAAGGCAAAGTTCATGGTCGGGCGACCGTGCGGAATTTCTAGGTCGTAACGGAGCGATTGATCGGCCTGCCGCACTTCAGCGAGGCGGGCCGCTTTCAGGAAAAGTGGGTGCAGGTCTTGATCCGTGCGCTGCGCTGCAAACCGTGTTGGAGTTGCGTTCTGGTGAACGCACCGAAATTGTGTTCTTTCTGGGTCAGGGGAAAGACCGGGAAGAGGCGCAGGAGTTGATCAGTCGCTATCGCGCCGCGGATCTCGACCAGGTCTTGCTCGAGGTCACCCGGCTATGGGACGGCGTGCTGGGCAGCGTGCAGATTACCACCCCTGATCGGTCGATGGATATTCTGGTGAATCGCTGGCTGCTCTACCAAACGCTTTGCTGCCGAGTGTGGGCGCGCGCAGCCTTTTATCAACCGAGCGGAGCCTATGGCTTCCGCGACCAATTGCAAGACGTGATGGCGCTCGCCGTGGCGCAGCGCGACGTCGCGCGGGCGCATCTTTTGCGCGCCGCCTCGCGCCAGTTCACGCAAGGCGATGTGCAGCACTGGTGGCATCCGCCGTCGGGGCGCGGAGTGCGCACCCGCATCTCCGACGACCTGCTATGGCTTCCTTACGCCGTAATCCAGTTCATTGAGGTGACTGGCGAGGTGTCGGTGCTCGATGAGGTCGTACCGTTTCTGGAAGGCGACCCGCTCGGCGAGGGGCAACTCGAGTCCTACTTCCAGCCGCGGGTTTCTGAGACCCGCGGGACACTGTTTGAACACTGTGCACGAGCCCTGGACCGGAGCCTCGCCGTCGGCAGCCATGGTCTTCCGCTGATGGGAACCGGCGACTGGAATGACGGTATGAACCGCGTCGGACAGGGGGGCAAGGGTGAGAGTGTTTGGCTCGGCTGGTTCCTGCACACGATTCTCTGGGAGTTCGCCAAAGTGGCGGATACGCGCGGTGAGCGCAAGCGCGCGGAAACCTGGCGGCTGCATGTCAGCGCGCTGAAGGCCGCGCTCGAGCGGGAGGGTTGGGATGGAGAGTGGTATCGCCGCGCTTACTTTGATGATGGCACGCCGTTAGGCAGTGCCCTGGAGAAGGAGTGCCGCATTGACTCCATTGCTCAGTCCTGGGGAGTCATCAGTGGCGCCGCCGAACCGGCCCGCGGAGCGCGCTCTATGGCCGCGGTCGACCAGTATCTGGTGCGGCGCCCCGAGGGGCTGGTTTTGCTGCTCACGCCGCCCTTTGATCGGACCGACCACGACCCCGGTTACATCAAAGGATATCTGCGCGGCATCCGCGAAAACGGCGGGCAGTACACCCACGCCGCTGTTTGGACAGTACTGGGATTTGCCGCCCTCAGCGACGGAGACAAGGCGGCTGAGCTGTTCCACATGCTGAATCCCATCACCCGCGCGGCCTCGCGAGCGACCGTGCAGCGGTACAAAGTGGAACCCTATGTGATGGCAGGCGATGTTTACTCCGAACCTCCGCACATCGGGCGCGGCGGGTGGACTTGGTACACGGGGTCAGCCGGATGGCTCTATAGAGCGGCTATCGAATGGCTTTTGGGATTCCGCATGCGCGGGTCGGCGTTCTCCATCGACCCATGTGTCCCGAGGAGCTGGGGAAATTACTCCATGAGTTTCCGTTATCATTCGACGGTTTACAAAATCACAGTAGAGAATCCGTCCGGCGTATCGCGCGGAGTCACGCTAGTTGAAATGGACGGCAAGCCCCCGGCCACTGCCCCAAATATTCCGCTTGTCGACGATGGCGGAGAACATCAAGTACACATTGTCCTAGGATAGAAGATGCGGGGGCATCAACGCCGACCAGTTTGGCAACGAAGTGCTCTATCCTCCCGTCGGCATCGCCTGGCCCAGAATGTGACCATTTGACTTGGCCTGATTGCGAGAGTAATCGCCCGATGAAGCGCGGTAATTTTGTTCCGGCCAGATTGAATCCGCTACACTAATCCAATTCAGGGAGGATTGGGTGACATCGATTAGCGTGAGCACACCTCGGGAGGTTCGGCTAAAGCCCGGCCCGGCCG
>Ga0181530_10001619_pt1 | contig 28026 bp, 18 predicted proteins | sample PEATcosm2014_Bin_42_FD_119769 | JGI IMG/M metagenome (GOLD analysis project Ga0181530, IMG submission 119769) | Peatland microbial communities from MTU Mesocosm Facility, Houghton, MI, USA - PEATcosm2014_Bin10_60_metaG | ecosystem: Environmental > Terrestrial > Soil > Wetlands > Peat | place... | reverse complement strand
GGCCGCGGCAAAACTGCCGGACGCAGCGGTGACCGTGGCGGCGATCGGCGCCATGTCTGTGTCCCACACTTCGTCGGTCGGGGCGTCACCGTCGCTGTTGTAGATCACCCGGAACTTCCCGCCAACGCCATGCGCGGCATTGGCCGCCAATGTCTGGAGCTGGTCGTCCGGCGTAATGAGGAATAACGCGGCCGAGGCCAGGAAGACTTGAATCTGTCCGGCGAATTGGTCCCATTCGGACCACGGATGGAACGGCAGATTCCAATCTGTCGCTGGGGTGATGCTGTCATCCGGCGTACGCGGACGGAACCAGATTTCCTCGGCGTGGTCCGACGCGGGTGCCAGCAGGAGCAGCAGCGCTGCCGCAGACAGTGGCGTGCGCACAAGCCAAGCGTGCGCGGTCGCGGCGAACCAGCGACCCCAATACCTTGCGGCCGCCCGGTGGTACATTCCGTTGCCCGGCCCCGCGCCGGGCTGTCTGGTCGGGAAGCGCGCGCGATTCCAGCAAAATGCTGGACTTCGATCCCCCGTTTGTGCGAATGGTAAGCGCTACGCATGGAAGGACGCATGGCTCGCGCGCGCATCGTTCGCATCACCGGGATGGTCGGGTCGTATCTGACCGATTACCTGAGCACTCAATACGCACTGGGAAATCCATGGCCGTCCGGTGGCGAAGTCCACCAAGTAGCGCAGGGCGCCGGCTAGGCCGGGTCCGGCGTCGCGACCGGCCGCAGCCCATGCATGTTTAGCGTCCCAAGGGGATACAAATGGCTACCCACTCTTTTGTCGGGCAGGTTTGCTGCTGGAATCCGCGAACGGATCACGGGTTATTGGATGGTACATAGAAGTCGGTGCAACGATGTATAAGCAGCCGATACCGCAGGCCGGTACCTGGCCTGCGACGACACAGCTCCTGACCAGCGTCATCACCGCGACACCGTTCCGGGTGAGTTTCTTCGGTGGCGGTACCGACTTCCCTGCATATTTCAACCGACGCGGCGGGCTGGTGGTCGCAACGACAATCAGGAAATACTCTTATGTCGCGCTCAACAGTCTGGAACGGTTGTTGGACAAACGCTTCCGTATCTCCTACGCGCGACTGGAGACGGTCGATGCCATCGCAGAGATCCAGCATGAAATCGTACGCGCCACATTTATGGAATACGCGGCGCTGATGGATGACTGCTTCATGGATCTGCATTCGTATGGCGACTTGCCGTCGGGCACCGGGGTCGGTTCGTCCTCGGCGTTCGCTGTCGGGCTGCTGGCCGCGCTCCATACACTGAACGGTATCTATCTGCCGCCCCGGGAGTTGGCGCGGCGAGCGATCCGCATCGAGCGAGACATCCTTGCGCAGGTCGGTGGCTGGCAGGATCAGATCATGGCAGCGTTCGGCGGATTCAATGCCATCTCGTTTCGTGACGGCGATTTCGAGGTACATCCACTGGCGGTGGGCACCGAAAGGCGCGCCGTTCTCGAAGCATCGTGCTGGCTCTATTTCACCGCGCTCACCCGCTCCTCGTCGGCGATCCAGCGGGCGTCGTTCTCGCCGGCCAATGTCGCCGACAAGGAACAAGTCCTGGACCATATGCGCGAACTGGCGGAAGAGGCGTTGCATGTCTTCCGTACCGAGGCCAACCCGCACGCGCTGGTGCAACGCTGGGGCGGGCTGCTGGATGCGGCCTGGGCGCTGAAGAAGTCGATGTCGGCCGGCGTCACGCTTCCCGAGATAGACCGGCTGTACGCGCAGGCACGCAAGGCAGGGGCGTACGGCGGCAAGATTGTCGGGGCCGGGGGCGGCGGGTTTCTATTGATCGTCGCCCCGCCCGAGCGGCGCGCCGAAATCGACGCCGCAGTGGGACATCTGCGCGCTGTGCCGGTCCAGTTGGAATCCGAAGGCGGCCGTGTCGTATATGTTAACGAGAAGTAGGTGATGGAGTCAGGATTTATGGATACGGATCGCAAATATGTCCTGTTCGTCACCAGAGGCGTAGGTCTTGGGCATCTGCTCACCGCGGTGCTGAACAGCGCCTATTACGCCTATATGACGGGCCGGGTTCTGGCCTTGGACATGCGAGACTATCTGTACGCCAGCGGTGACAGGCACGCGGCGTTCTTCGAACATTTCTCGCTGCAACTGCCGCCCGATATGGAGGTTATCACCGATCTCGATGTGGTCGATCGCCTGCGCAAGGACGACGATCTGCACTTCCTCCAGGTGGAAACCGAGCGCCTGAACGTTGACCAGCCGTTCACCGAGCGGGTGCTGCTGATCCCCTGCCTGGTGCCCGGCAGACCGTTTGAAGAGCGAACCAGGCGCCGGGACCTCACCTTCCACGTGGGGCTGCGCGGCAAACTGCTCGAGTCCTGGCACGCTGCGATGAGCCGCCCGGAATGGTCCGGCCCGGTCATCGGGCTGCATTACCGCAGCGCTTTTGGCGAAATCACCGAACGGATGACCAAGGCACTCACGCCCGACTATGAGGAACGCTATCAGGAGGTGAAGGATCGCTACGTCGCGACCGCGCTTCAGGTGGCGCAACAGGCGGGCTACGCCAATCCCGCATTCCTGGTGACCAGTGACGACGCGGAGTTCGTCAGCTACGTCAAGGCAAGGCTGCCTAATTCGTTTTCTCTGGCGTCACGGTTGCTGGACCAGGAAATGGCGGCCTGGATCCGCGCGCACGGCCATGACTTCAACATCCTGTCGGATGCGGTCAACGATATATGGTGCCTCAGCGCCTGCGATCACTTCATCCATTACCGCAGCGACTTCAGCAATTTCGCGATCATCAACAGCACCAAGCTCGACGAGACCAAGACGCATTACCTGCATGTGCCGGCACTGAAGGAGATCCTCGACTCGCTCGGCCCGGAGGAGGCGGTGGTTTGGGCCCGAGCCGCCGCGCGCCGCGGCGACATCCGCCGGATTCAGCTGCGCTATTTGCGCGACTGGCTGGCCGACGCTCTGGACCGCGTGGGGCAGACGGAGGCCGCTTCACGTGAGCGTCAGCGGGCGCTGTGGCAGTGGGAATGCATTCATGCGCCGGTGACGGACAACCCGGAAAAGGGTGTGGTCGAGGGGCTGGCCCAGCGTGGCGATTTCAGCGGCGTGCTCCGCGTGGCCCAGCAGGCGGTGGAGCAAATGCCGGGCAACCCCTACTGGCTCGCCGGTTATGGCGGCAGCCTGAGTAACATCCTGGCGCAGTTGGGCCGGTGGGAGGAGGCGATCCCGCTGGCACGCCAGGCGGTGGAGATCCTACCGGAAGATCCGTTCCTGTACGAGCATCTCGGCTTTGTGTTGACCGGGGCCGGGGCGCTGCAAGAGGGCGAGCAAGCGCTTCGTCAGGCGATCGCGATCGATCCCGAGGTCGGCCGGTTCCACGCCGCGCTGGGCGAGTCGCTGTTCCGGCAGGATCGCGGCGCGGAGGCGGTCGAGGCATTCCGCGAAGCCGCGCGACTGGAGCCGGACGACCCGCATATGGTGCGCCGGCTGGGCTCGGCGCTGGTGAAGTTGCGTGACTTCGCCGCGGCCGAGGCCGCCTTCCGGCGGGCCTTGACGCTACGCTCCGAAGCCGGACCACATATCGATCTGTACGATTGTTTCTCGCGCCAGGGGCGCTCGGCCGAAGCGCTCGCCGAGGCGCAGGCTGCCGCGGCGATCGAGCCGACCAATCCGCATTGGCACTATCGCGTGGCACTTTCGCTGATGCATGCCGAGCGGTTGGCGGAGGCGGAGGCAGCGGCCCGTGCCGCGCAGGCCGCCGCCCGCGTAGCGATCGCGAATGGGACAGCATTGAGCCCGTTCCATGACTTGCTGGCGCAAATCCTGCAACGTCAGGGGCGCACCGATGAAATGACGGAGACGGTGCGGCAAGCCGCTGATCTCGACCCGAATGATCCGCAGCGCCAGCTAAAATTGGCTCGCGCCCAGTTGGAGGCCGGGGAGTTCGCGGCGGCGGAAGTTGCGGCGCTGCGGGCGGCGGCGCTGCAACCGGACCTGGTGGAAGCCCAAGACCTTCTCAGCATGGTTGCGGAACGCCAGGGCCGCCTGGCGGAAGCCGTCGCTGCCGCGCAGCGCGCCGTTGAGCTCAGGCCACAGGATAGCGGCAGGCAATACCGCCTGGGGCTTGTGCTGTATCACTCGGGGGATATGGCCGGGGCCGAGCGGGCGCTGCGACAGGAGAGGCGCCTCGCCCCCGCGCCTTCTACCTTCCACCGCCATCATCTGCTGGGCATTGTACTTGAACGGCAGGGTCGCGTGGAGGAGGCAATGGCCGAGGCACGCACGGCAAGCGACATGGAACCGGGTGATCCGAACCTGCTCGGCCGGGTCGCGGCGACACTACGTTCGGCGAAGCGATTCGACGAGGCGGAGATCGCCGCACGCAAGGCGGTCGTGATGCAACCGGATGCCGAATCGCTCCAGCGTATTCTGGCTGCCATCATCGAGGAACGCCGGTCGGCGCAGGGGGCGGCGGCGGCCGACGCTCCGCCGACCGAGGTGGTTTTGCCGGAAGCCAGGCTGGCAAACCCGACGCAGCCGCGAATCCGACAAAACCCGGCGGCCCCGGCTCGTCGCCAATGGTTGTCTGGCACCGCGCTTTCCACGCCGCTGCGGCAAATGTTCACGGCCACACCGAGGCGTGATGCCTAGCGCATTGCCCGCGGCCGGGTCCCGCGGCGAGTCCGTGCTGCGCTGGGCGGTGCGCCGGCAATGATCTGGCCGTTCGGAGATGGTCCGATCGGCGCCTGGCTGGAGCGCCACCGCGCCTTGCGCGATATGCAACGGGCTGCGGCTATCGACGAGGCAACGCTCTCGCTGCGCGACGACAATCCGCTGCATCGTGCGAAAGTGTCGTTGGAGGTGGATGACCTGAAAAGTGCCCGAGAGTTTCTGGATATCGCTCGCGCCCGGATACCAAACTATGTTCTCACCTGTCCGGATACCGTGGACATTCTGCTCGGCCTCGGCGATTTCGCCGAACTTGAAGCCTTTGCCCTGAAGGGCGCGAAGCGCTTTCCCAAGCAACCGCATTACCTTGAGGGTTATGCGATGGTGGCCGAGACCCAGCGCAACTTCGACGAAGCGGTTCGGCGCTGGGCCGTGGTGCGGAAAAAATTTCCGCGCAGCACGTTGGCCTATACCGCTGCCATCGGTTCGCTGCGCCATCTCGGGCGACTTGATGAAGCGGAGGCCCTGCTGCGGTCCGCCTTGCGGATGATGCCTGGCGATATGACCGTCCTGCTGGAATGGGGTCGTGTGGCTGAGGCGCGTGGGGACTGGGAGGAGGCCCACCGGCGCTGGGACAGCCTGCGCGACAGGCACCCTCAGGGGTTCTGGAGCGCCGCGTGGGCGCTACAGAGACTCGGGCGCACCGCAGAGGCCGAGGCGCTGCTCGAGGCGGGGCGGCTGCGCTTCCCGACCTCTCAAGGCATCGCCATCATGCAGGCGCAGATCGCCAAGGACGCCGGCAACATAGCCGAGGCATTGCGGCGCTGGGGGGTCGTTCGCCAGCGCTTCCCGTTCGATCCGGCGGGGTATGTCGAGGCGATCCGTCTCTTGCGGCCGCAGGGGGCGTGGGAAGAGGCCGATGCGATAGCGTTGGCGGCGATCGAGCGGTTCCATGCCCATGCGTGGCCGTTGGCAGATTATGCCATGCTGGCGCATGATCGGCAGGACTGGCCCGAAGCAGCCAAGCGGTGGGCTGCCTTGCGGGCGGCCTTTCCCGACCACAAAGATGCGCGTGACCGGGAGGCGGAAGCGCTGGCTGCCGCTGGCCTTCCCCCGGCTGGAGGCGTGGCGGAACCCGTCACGTCACGGCCTTCAGCCCCAGGCTGATCCGGCGGTTGTCGGCCGCACTGGACGGGGGAAGGCCGGCAAACCGTTACTAACCGGGACGATAAAACGAGGTCGCCGCGGTCTGCGAAAATAATGCGTAACCGTGAGAGCGGAGCAGTCGATAGCTCGCGCTGCGTTCGACATCGGTCAGTGTCATCGTATGGTCTTCCACCAGAATCAGGGCCGGGCGGTAGCGGGTCCAGTTGTTCGATTGGAGAATTGACGTATCCCATCCCTCCGCATCGATATTGAGCAGGTCGATGGTTTTTCCCGCGGGCAGATGCGTATCCAGGATATCGGCCAGGGTACGGATTTGCATCTCCCGCATCTCGGCGACTGTGCGGGCGCCATTCGCCTGGGCCTTCTCGATTTCTTTTGCGTCGAACGAGTTTACGGCCCCGTCCGCGAAGATCGCCATGGTTGCCTTGCCGGGCTCGCCGCCAACGCCGCAGCAGATGTTGACATCGTTCGGGCGAACCCGGTTGAATTCATCGATGTAGCGTTGATCGGCATCGACATTGATACCCGACCACCCATTATAATTATGCAACAAAGCCGTATTGCTCAGGCGAAAGGGATGGTGCGCACCGATATCGACATAGAAACCACCCTTGACGTTGCGCAGCATCGGCCAAAGCACCCCGTCTTCGCCGAACTGCGAGAACATCAGATGCCCAAAATTCAGCGGCAGCAGCTTCAACGTGACTGGATCGACGGTTCGGATCAATGTGGCGATATCGGCGGCAGCCTCGCTCCGGACCGTCAGTTCCTTGAGTTTCTCGGCAAAAACCGCAGAAGCGGGATCCAGCCTTGCCGCCTCGCGGGCCGCTGCCAATGCCTTATCGAAGCGATTCTGCCGCTCCAGCGACGTCGCCAGCAGGTTGTAATAGTCAGCCACATCCGGCCGCAGCGCGATCGCGCTGCGGAACGCCGCCTCGGCGACTGCGGGGCGATCGGCGTGCAGCGCAAGAATCCCGTGGTGCCGCAGTCGATTATAATCGCTGGGCTCAAGGCGAATCGCCTCGGCGGTGTGAAACAAGGCGGTTTCCCACTTGCTCTGACGTTCCAGCACGATACTCATGACATGGTGGTGCCCGGCGATCCCGCTCTGACGAGCAAGCACCGCTCCCATCGTAACCTCGGCTTCCGCGAACCGGTTGGCAAAGAGTTGCAGCAGCCCGACCCGCGCGAGGAAGCCGGTATCACTCGGGTTCAACGCCGCGGCCTGCAAAGCCGCCGCAAGTGCTCCATCGATGTCGTGCAGCTTTTCCAGCGCAACGCTCAAATACGCATGCAGTTCGGCATTGGATGGCGTCTGGGTAATGGCCCGGCGCAGCAATGTCACGGCGTCTGCGGCACGCCCCGCGTCAAGCAAGCCACGCGCCTGCTGCGCAGGGGGCGCAAATACCTCAGATTCCATGGGCTTAACCTCCGAAATCGCAACGAACGCTATCATCCCGGCACGCTGGTTGCCAGGTTGCCTTTGAAGAAGCCCAACATTAGATCGGACCCCACCTTAGGTCCACCAAATGATCAACGCGGCCGCGGTTCACAGTGCAAATGAGTCTGGTTCTGCGTTCGCTCAGATTGGCCGCCCGACAGCTCGTTACCGCGCCGGCGCCGGGTGGACCGCGTCGTGTGCCGATGGCATGCCCGGCGGCGTGCGCGCTCATGCCAATACTCTCTTGCACCGCCCCGGCCACTCGCGCGACGCTACGCCACAATGGACGACGGGAGACCACGCAGTGATCACGATCCGACGCCTGATCGAACGCCTGATCCAACGCCCGACCAGCGGCCACGAGAGCCCCCCGGCACCGCCGCCCTCGGCACAGCCGAGCCCTGAGCCACCGATCCCTGAGCCGCTTCCGGTCGCCCCGCGTGAGTGGGCCGAACTGATGAACCGCATGCGCGACGCGGGGCGGCTGGACGAGGTCGACGATTTGTGGGCCAGGGCGCCGGCGGACATCCAGGGCAACCTCGCGGTGGCCTCGATCTGGGCCAGCTTGCCGCGCGTGCGCCGCGATCCCGCCGAGATGCTGCGCCGTGCCGAATGGCTCGTCGCGCAGCATCCCGACGTCGCCAAGCCGGTGTCGCACCTGATCTACGCCCTGGCGGCAACGGGACCCTATGCCGAGGTCCAGGCCCGTATCGCCGAATGGGAGGCCCGCTGGCCGGGCGATTGGGACGTACTCGGCCCGGCCGCCGACGTGGCGCTGGCCGCCGGCGACCGCGATCGCGCCATTGCGTTGTGGGAACGCCTGGCGATCGAGCGGCCGGAATTCTACGGCGCTACCACCCGGCGCTCGCACGTCATTGCGCTTTCCCATGCCGGACGGAAGGATGAGGCTGCGGCGCTGCTGGCCGCATCGCGCGTGGCGTTTCCGGAGTACCCGCATTTTGATGGGTTGGGGGTGGAGTAAGAGGGCGTATTCCTGCGCGAACCGATCTTCCGGATCGGCGCAAGGTGTCGCGCGGCGACGGCGACGGCACGACAGCGGATACCGGCTTTGCGTCGCCGTCGATACCGCGCCCTTGGCCTGCCTGGCTCCCGAGTTCGCATTCCGCTAGCCATAACGGAGTCGCGCGGTATTCGGTGTTGCCCGGTGTCTCGTCATCCCGGATAATCAGGACGATATTCGGGAGCAGGCAAATGGACGAAAGCCTTGACGCGATCGGCATTGTTGAAGGAACCGATAAAAGTTCGATCGGCCACGGGTATCTTCGGCATTATGACCGTATCCTCAGGCACCTCCGGAACGAGCCGATTACTCTGATGGAGATCGGCATTTTCCGAGGCGCTTCACTGCGCGCGTGGTCACGCTATTTCGACCGGGCCAAGATCGTCGGCGTCGATATAAAGCCCGAATGTCGGCAATACGCGACCAGCCGGTGCGAGGTGGAAATCGGTTCCCAGGCGGACCCGCAATTCCTTGACGTCCTGGGCCGGAAGTGGCGGCCGGACGTCATTATCGACGATGGATCGCATCGGGCCGACCACGTCATCCTGACGTTCCGCAAGCTCTTCCCGCATTTGCGCGAGGGGGGCATCTATATCGTCGAAGACCTGCACCTGCATAGCGGCCCCTTCGGCCATACGCGGCGCGGTACGTCGGACATAGCACCGATCGACCTGTTCCTTCCGATCAGCCGGCTGGTCGCTTGTCCGGAAGAAACGCAGTCCCCGGATCGCCACCTGATCCATGTCATCGACTCGGTCGAGTATTTTTATGGCGGCGTTGCACTCAGGAAAAAGCCAGCCGCCGAGACTGACCCGATTACGCCCCGCAGACCACTCGTGGAAGCGGCGAACAAGGCGGAGCAGTGGGCTGGCTTCGCCATGTATATTCTTCGTTGCGGCGGGAACATAGACGAAGCGCTTGCGTGCATTCGTCGGGCGATCGCGCAGGAGCCCGAGGCCGCTGTCTATCAGCACCACCTCAGCCAGATCCTGCAACGTAAGGGGGACATGGCCGGCGCACTGACCGCTGCGCGGGAAGCCGTTCGCCTGAACCCCGGGTTTGAGATCTTTCAGGTAGAACTCGCCAAACTGGAAGCGAAGATGCCCCGGTGAGATCGGGTCGTTTATCGCGCCAGCATTGCCTCTCGCACACGGGCTTCGAATTTTTCGTCCACATCTCCCCACTTTTTATGCGATGCGAGAAAGCATGCGTTGCACGCAAGCGGTGGCGGCCGGATGGAGAACTGCGGTAGTCAAGGACCCGCTGCCCAACTGCTGAACCGGACCCGATGGACGACCTGCCCTCCCCCGACGGCACCCTGGCCGAGAAGATCGGCGCTTCCGATACCGCCTTGGCAAGCTGGGCGGCCCTCGCCGCACGCTCGCCCGACGATCCCGCGCCGCTCCTGGCGCCGATCCAGGCCCTGCTCGCCGCCGGCCGCCACGCCGAAGCCGGGGTCCTGCTCGACGCCGCGCAGTTCCGCTTCCCGGACCACGCCCCGTTCGCCGTCGAAGCCGCCCGCGCCGCCCAGCGCCAGGGGGCCACCGAGGACGCGCTGAGGCGCTGGCAGGCGGTGCGGGACCGCTTCCCCGGTTCCGCCGTGGGCCTCACCGGCGCCGCCGCCACATTGCGGGAAGCCGGGCGCCCCGCGGAGGCCGAGGCTCTGTTGGCCGAAGCCGCTTCGAGCTTCCCCGGCGATCCCGGGCCGGCGGTCGATTACGCCTGGCTCGCCCACGCGCGGCAGGACTGGCCGGAGGCGCTGCGCCGCTGGTCCGCGGTGCGCGAGCGGTTTCCAGATGTGCCGCATGGCTACTCCGGCGCCGCCGTCGCCCATCGCAATGCCGGCGCGTTCGACCTGGCCGACGCGCTGCTGCAAGACGCGCTGGAGCGGTTTCCGGACGCTGTCGGGTTGGCGATCGAGCATGGCTGGGTGGCGCATGCCCGCCACGACTGGCCGGAGGCGGTTCGCCGCTGGGACACTGTCCGCGCGCGGGCGCCGGACGTCCCCGCGGGTTATACCGGCGGCGCCGTCGCGCTGCGCGAGCTGGGCCGGTTTGCCGAGGCGGAAGCGCTGTTGCGCGAGGCGGCGGAGCGCTTTCCCGCGGAACCGCATGTGGTGGTGGAGCAGGCGTGGCTTGCCCAGGCGCGGCGGGACTGGCCGGAGGCGGCGCGCCGCTGGGACGCCGCGCGCGCCCGGCTGCCAGGGGAGGAGGTCGTCTACACCGCCGGCGCCCGGGCGTTGCGCGAGGAGGGACGGGCGGATGAGGCGGATCGGCTGCTGCGGGAGGCGATCGCGCGCTTCCCCGATCGCCGCTCGCCCCTGACAGAGCATGCCTGGCTGGCGCAGATCGGCCGCGATTGGCCTGCCACGGTGGAACGCTGGGCGGCCGTGCGCGCGCGCTTCCCGGACCACGCCGAAGCCTACGTGCTGGAAGCCCGGGCGCTCGCCGAACTGCGGCGGAACGACGAGGCCGAACCCCTGCTTGCGGAGGGGGTGGCGCATCTGCCGAACGTGGCCGAGATCGCCGCAGAGTACGCCGAACTGGCGGTGCGCCAGCAGAATTGGGCCGCGGCCGTGCGGCGGTGGGAGGATGCGGCAGCGCGGTTCCCCGGGGAAAAGCGCTTCTCGGACCGGCTGCATGAGGCTCGGCTGCGCATGGCGGAGAGCGATCTGGCGGCCCACCTGGCGTCGCCGGCGGCTCAGTTCGCGCCGGAGCCGGCGCCCGAGACGGACGCGGCGTGGGCTCAGTTCGCGCCGGAGCCAGCGCCCGAGATGGACACGGCGTGGGCTCAGTTCGCGCCGGAGCCGGCGCCCGAGATGGACGCGGCGTGGGTTCAGTTCGCGCCGGAGCCGGCGCCCGAGACGGACGCGGAGTGGGCTCAGTTCGCGCCGCCTCCGACGCCCGAGACGGAGCCGGCTGAGTTCGCGCCGGCGCCGAAGCCCGAGGCGGCGGACCCCCTGGTGCGCGACCTCGTGCTGCAATTCGAAAGCCTGGGCGGCCAGGTGCTCGGCTGCGAATTCGGCATCTTCCAGCGCGACTGCGGGGCGGAGCCGCTGGGTCTGCTGCGGTGGGCGGACATGCCGTACGAGGGCATCATCGCGGTTTTGCAATCCCGCTTCGCCGGTGTCGGGACCGCAGAAACCACCGAACTGTTCCTGTCGCCGATAGACGGCGGTCCCACCGAGTACAGCACGCGCGACCGCCGCGGCTTCATGCTCATGCGGACCTTTATCCGCGAAGACGAGGCGCCGTTCGACCGCATCTACGCCGCGGCCTGCCGGCGGCTGCAATTTCTCGCGCGCAAGCTTGTCGAGGACCTCGAAGCGGGCAACAAGATCTTCGTTTTCCGGCTGACCGACCGGGATCTGACCGAAGCCGAACTCGGGCGGCTGCACACGGCGATGCGGTCCTATGGCGACAACACATTACTCTATGTTCGGCACGAGGACGCCGGGCACCCCAACGGCACGGTGGCGCTGGCGGGCCCCGGATTGCTGGTCGGTTACATCGACCGCTTCAAGGTGTCCCGCAGCGGCGAGATTTCCGCATCCTCGCCAACGGCCTCGTGGCTCCAAATCTGCAAGAACGCATGGGAGCTGTGGAGTGCCTTGCGGGGTTGACCGAGTGACGCGGAACGGTCTGCCATGATGCTCGCAGTCCGCCTCGTTCAAGTGGTTGACAGTCGCCGATACATCCAGCGACATGCGTGGCGTTGACCGGCGCGAGGCCAGGGGCGTTCCGCATCACGCGGGATTCCGCTTCGCCGATGGCAGGCAGCGTTTGCACGGTGGTTCAACCACCAGTACTGGCATAGTGCCATCCGGTGTGGCGACCGAAATTCATTTGCCGCGGCGTTCCCGCACCGCGGCAGAGGTCTGTGCGCCATTCGAGACCGGCACTGAGGGCAACGATGGTGATGGCGATGGCTGGTTCCGTTCGAGACGTGCTGGAGGCGGGAGCTAACGGGACCGGTTGGGCAAGTTTCGACGCGGATTGGTATTTGGCGGCCTATCCGGCCGCACGGGAGGCGCTGGAGAGCCCTGGTCCCGCCAGGGTCCTGCAATTCTATCTCGATCGGGGTCAAGAACTTGGGCATTCGCCCAACATGTATTTTGACGAGGGATGGCATCGGCGCCGCTATCCAAAAGTCGCCGAGGCGCTGCGGGATGGAAGCGTAGCGTCGGCGTTCGACGCTTACTGTCGCCACGGTTTTTATGGACGTTCGCCGCACTGGCTGTTTGACGAGCTGTTCTATCGCACCCGCTATCCGGATATTACCGAGGACTATCTGGCCGCCAACGGCCTGACCAATGGGTATGATCATTACCTGCGGTACGGCCAGTTCTCCGGCCGCAGCGGCCATCTGCTGTTCGATCCCGCGATGTACAGCGCTGAACTCGATGGAGACGAGCGGCAAAAAGCCGAGCAGCAAGGCTACTTCACCCACTATCTGAAATCACTCGGGATACAGGCGACCGAGCGGCGCACCTCGATCTTCTTCGACCCGTCCTGGCACATCGCCTCACTGAAGCGGGCCACGATCTCGCTTGACCAGGAAGGATGGCTTTGCGCCGTCCACCATTATCTGTGTAACGCAACCCCAACCGACTTCGATCCGATACCGGAATTTTCGGAGCGCTACTACCTCGGCCGCTACCGCGATGTGGCCACCGCCGTCAGCGCGGGCAAGTATCGCAACGGATACGAGCATTTCCTGGCTGAAGGCAGGGACATGCTGCGCGCACCGCACAGGTCGATCGACCTCGCCTACTACGCTTCGAGGCCGACTGTGGCACGAGAGCTGGAGAGCGGGCGGATCCGTGACGCCTTTGAGCACTACCTGACATATGGGCGGCTTCTGGGGCTGCCGGCGGCTCCCTCCGAGGAACAGTCGGTCAACGAAGAGTCCGCACAGCTCCTGTTCCGGCGCAAGGCGAACAACCTGCTGCCGCTGTTTGGTCGCCAGCGGCTCGACTTTTCGCACGGGGACCGGCCGGAGCTGAGCGTCGTGTTGGTGCTCTACAACCAGGTTGCACTGACCATGCTCGCGCTTGGGTCGCTGCGCAGCAATTTTTCGGGCGAGATCGAGTTGATCCTCGTCGATTCCGGATCAACCGACGAAACGCGCGTGATCGAGAAATATGTCGCGGGCGCCCATCTGCTGCGGTTCGACGACAACCTCGGATTTCTCCGCGGTTGCAACGTCGGCCTGCAGTTCGCTTCAGCGGATTTCGTTCTGATCATGAACAATGATGTGGAGCTGGCACCCGGCGCAGCAGGCGCCGCCCTGGAGCGCCTCAAGTCACAGCCGCGCGTCGGTGCGGTCAGCGGCAAGATTGTGCGCTGTCACGGCCTGCTACAGGAAGCTGGATGCACCATCTGGAGCGACGGCAGCGCGTCCGGCTATCTGCGCGACTCGTCGCCCCTGGCCCCGGAGGCCAATTTTGTCCGGCCGGTTGATTATTGCTCGGCTGCGTTCCTGATGTTGCGTGGCGATCTGCTGCGCGAGCTGGAAGGATTCGATGACAGCTTCACCCCCGCTTACTACGAGGATGCGGATTTGTGCGTTCGCATCGCGCAAGCCGGCTATGACGTGGTGTACGATCCAGCGATCGTTGTTTTCCACCATGAATATGGCAGCGCGGAGGGCGCCGGTGCAGTGGTATCCCAGATCGCCCGGAACCGGGCGATCTTCGTCCAGAAGCATGGCGCGTGGCTGCAAGGCCAGCCGCTCAAGGACCTGCGCAACCAGTCGCTTTCCCGATTTGCCAGATCCGACAACTCCCGGCGCGTCCTGTTCATTGACGACACCGTCCCGTTGCGGAGCATCGGCTCAGGCTTCGTACGGTCGAACGACCTCATCCAGGTGATGGCATCGCTCGGCTACCGGGTGACCGTATTCCCGCTCAAAGCCAACCGCACGGACATCGCCGGCGTCTACCACGACATGCCGGAGACGGTTGAGGTGATGTACGACAGGGACATAACCGATTTGGCCGACTTCCTTGCCGAGCGCGACGGCTACTTCGATGTGCTCTGGATCGCGCGCACCCACAACCTGGAGCGGATCAGGCATTTGCTGGATCGCCTCGTTCGCTCGGCCGCGCCGCCGTCGATCGTGCTTGATACCGAGGCGATCGCAGCGCTGCGCGATATCGCCCGCCAGGCGCTCGCCGGCGAACCGCCGGCCGACGCCGAGGCGGCGGTCAAAAAGGAATTTGCGCACGCCGACATCTGCCGCAACATCGTGGCGGTCAGCGACGGCGAGGCCGGTATCCTGCGGCGCCTCGGCCTGCACAACGTCGCGGTCATCGGCCACATGCGCAGCCTTACGCCGACACCGCGGGAATTTGCCGAGCGGAGCGGCATGTTGTTCGTCGGGGCGATACACCAGCAGTCCTCGCCCAACCTGGACAGCCTGGAGTGGTTCGTTGACGAGGTTCTGCCGATCATCGAGCGCCGGCTCGGCTGGCAGACGCGGCTCACGGTTGTCGGCTACACCGCCCCGGGCGTGAATCTCGACAAGTTCGCCAAGCATGCGCGTGTCACTCTTGCCGGCACGATCGTCGATCTCACGCGCGTCTACGATCAGCACCGGGTCTTTATTGCTCCCACGCGCTTCGCCGCCGGCCTGCCGTACAAGGTCTATGAGGCGGCCTCGTTCGGCCTGCCGGTGGTGGCAACCGAGTTGCTGCGCCGGCAAATGGGCTGGGAGAATGGGCGCGACATCCTCTGCGCCGACACCGACGACCCGGAGCAGATGGCGAAGCAAGTGCTTGCGCTTTACCAGGACGCAGCACTCTGGCAACGAATCCGCGCCAACGCGTTGGATCGCCTGAGTCGCGAAAACAGCCCGGAAGGCTACGCCGAAGCGATCCAGCGCCTGCTGGGACCGCCCACGCGCGCGGCAGCTTCGCCGTAAAGCCGGAGTGGCGCCGCGCCGTGACGCGACGGGCTACCGGAGCAACAGGACAAGGTCGGGAAACCGCCGGCCCAGCTCATCGAATCGCGTGGAGTCGCCGGCCGCCCGGCCGGACACGGCCCAGCGCAATCCGGTCTCCAGGTCGTCGTGGAAGCGGGCCGCCGCATCGCAGAGAACCGCGTCCGCATCCGCCAACCGCCCGGCCCCAACCAGCGCGTCGGCCAGACGCCAGTAACCAGCCGTGTGGGCGGGAAACTCCGCGGTGACCCGTGTCCAGCGCCGGATCGCTTCTGTCCTGTCTCCCCGTTCGGAGGCGAGCGACGCGAACTCCTCCGCCACTGCGAGCTCCGCCGGGTAGCGCTCGGCCAGTGCGGCGAACGCGGCGTCGGCCGCGTCCAGTTGGCCGAGGGCGTGCAGCGCCCGGGCGATGGCGAGATCGACACCGGATGCGCCCGGGAACGCCGTCCGCAGCGCGCGAAACCGGACCAGGGCGCTGGCGAGATCCCCCCGTTCGACAGCGGCGTCGGCCCAGGCCTCCAGCACGCCGGCATCGGCGGGCAGGTCGCGCCGCGCCTTGGCGAGCACGATTTCGGCCTCCGCCATGCGGCTGAGCCGGCACAGGGCGCGGGCGGCGCCGGCATAGGCACGCGCGAAGGCGGGCGCCTGTGCGCGCACCGCATCCCATAACCTCGCTGCCTCTGCCCACGCGCCGGATGACTCCGCGCGTAGTGCCTCGGCCAGCAGATCCACGGGCGGTGCCGGCGCCGGCGACGGTGCCCTCGGCGCGGGCAGCGCCTTCTCGGCTGATGCGCAGGCTTCGCGGACCGCGGCACTGTTGGACAGCAGGCGCAGCCCGGCGCGGGCGATGCCGGCCGCCTCGTCCGGACGGCCCTCGGCGATGAGGGCGCGCACTGCCGGGACATAGGCCGGCTCATGGTCGGGATGGCGGACCAACAGCTCGGCCCAGCGCGCCGCGGCCACGCGGTTATCGCCGGCCAGGTCGGCACAGCGTGCGTAAACGTTGTGCAGCCACCGCGCATCCGGGAAGCGAGCGAGGCTGGCTTTCGCCTCGGCCTCGGCCGCCGCCACGTGTTTCTGGTTGAGCAGGAGCTGCACCAGATCGGCATGCGCCGTGGGATTGTCCGGAAAGGCCTGCCGGAGCGCACGGGCCTCGGTATACGCCTCCACATCATCGCCCAGATGCCGAAACACGAAGGCGCGCGTTCGCGCCAGCCAGAACTCATGAGGAAAGCGGCTCACCGCCTCCGCCAGCAGAGTTTCCGCCGCGGGGAACCGGCGCAGGCGGATCATCAGTTCGGCCGCGCGCAACCAAGCCGGCACCGCGTCGGGAAACCGGTCCCGCGCTTCGGACCAGAGCCGCAGCGCCTGGTCGTGATCGCCGCGGGCGACTGCCGAGTCGGCGGCGGCCAGCAGGGGGGCCCTGGCCAAAGCGGGCGCAGATGCGGGGTCGTCGGTCGTTGACAAGAACGTCTGCTCCGTGTGGCGTCGGGAAGGGGCGGCGACCGTTGTTCGCCATTCGGCTGGTTGAATCAATCGACGTCAATGTAACGCTGATTCGGGAGGCGGGCGAAGGGGTTAGCCGCCCAGTTGCAGCCTTCGTCTCGTGTTGCTAACCGATACGACAATATTTGCTGACACTGTTCAATTTATGGTAATCCGCGCAACCCGGAGACGAGTCGCCGGGGGAGGATCGGCCGAAAAGGTCACTCATGGCCACGATTGAGCTACCGGCTCTTGATCGGTTCGCGGTGGGCGCCAGGGAGCCACTTTTTTTCATGCACATCCCCAAGACCGGTGGGATGAGCATGCGACTTTATCTCAGCGGACAGTATCGGGCCGAGGACGTGTGCCCGGCCGCCCGGTGGCAGGACATATTGGGGCACGAGGACGCGCTCAAGACCTACGGCCTCGTTCAGGGGCATTTCCGTTACAACCTGCGCGAACTGCTCCCGCACGGCCCGCGCATGCTGGTGATGCTGCGGGAGCCGCTGCGCCGGACCTTGTCCGCCCTGCGGCACCTGCAGCGCGACCCCAGTTTCCATCGCGACCATGAGCTGGCGAAAAACCTGACCCTGTCCGAGTTGCTGCGGCATCCCGGGCTGATGCGGAACCAGCACAACGTGCAGGCGCGCTTCCTGTGCGCCTCGCGGCCGGCCGCGCAGGTCAGCGCCGATCTGGTCCGCGCGCAGGCGACCAACGCGCCGGTGGACGCCGGTGACGGAGAGGCGCCGCCCAAGCTGCAACTGGCGCAGGATCGGCTGGCCTCCGTCGACTTCGTCGGCCTGACCGAGGACATCGGCGCCGTGCTGTCCGGCATGGCGCGGGCGATGAACTATCATCCGCCAACGCATTTCCCGCGCATCAACGAGGATCCCGAGCGTGGCGACCCGCTGGCGGACCTGTCGCCGGAGGACCTGGAGATCCTGCGCCTGCACAACGACGTGGACCTGCCGCTGTACGAGTTCGCCGATCGGCTGATCCGGCGCCGCGACTTCGAGCAGAGCATGCGGGACCTGGTCGGCAGCGGCATCTACGAGGTGCCGCCCGGGTCGTTCGAGATCGCGCTGACCGACATCATGCCGGGTTCCGGCTGGTATGCGACCGAGCAGGAGGGCGGGGTCGCCTGGCGCTGGACCGGCCCGGGGCGGTACTTCAGCATCGAGGTGCCGTTGCGCCCGGATGCGTCCTATCGGCTGCACATGAGCTTCGGCAGCACCGGACCGTTCGGCCCGGGGGACCTGACGGCGCAGGTCAACGACGTGCCGGTGGACTGCGAGATCGAGGTGGAGGATGCCGGCTACCGCTGCGAAGTGGTGATTGCGCGGGAGCGACTGGCCGGCCAGGGGTTCTGCTGCATCCGCTTCGACACGGGCGGGACGATGCATGTGAACCCGGAGGACAATCGTCCGCTGGGGGTGGCGGTGCGGCGGGTGGTGTTCGAGTGCCTGGAGGACGCCTAGGCCCGACATGAACCGATTGGGGTCTCTCCAAGAGACGATAGTCAAAGCTGAAAAACCTACCCGCACGTATCCACGAGGGTGGATACGTCGGCTTGTGGCAGTGACCCCGGAATTGAGACAGCCGCGTGTGGCTTATGCTGCTTCCAGCTTGTCTGTGATTATCCTGATGCACATGTTTGACGCCCCTTTCCATAAGCCGCCATAGGTCTCGCCGAGCACGCCACGTGAATTGATCAGTGAAATCACAAGGCCGCGGAGAATGGGATCGTTAGTGTCATCGGCTAACATATGCCGGCACAACCCCGGCGCTGCTGGGAGTGCCAACGTATTTTGCATGTCGGCATTCGCGATACGTTCTGTATGCGCCCCGTCTATATGAACGAGATCCACATGTCCTGCACGAGGATCGTCGGCGAATTTCGGCAAGAGGTCGAGGGATGATCCATAGAGCAAATCGAAGCGCTCGCCGTACACTGACTTCATGTATTCGGCACAGGGACGGGTGTATTTCGGAAACGCGATATCTATACCAATATAGGCGAGGCGCGGGTTCGCTTCCAGCGCCAACAGCGCACTATGTCCGGCATTGAAGCCCACTTCAAGTAGCAAGCTTTTTCCGGTGACTGCTAGCGCAAGGTTGTAACGCTTCTCGCGCATTGGCGGTATTATCTTGTTCTCAGCCACCGGTCGTTTGGCGGTGGCTACTTGGTCGGGCGACAGATCGGGGTGGGCCCAGCCACCGTAGAATATGTTTCCAAATAGGCGTGTTTCTGATGATAAAACTATTCTGTTGATTTCGGCCAAGTGCGCCAGAAAAGCGGCTGTTGGCGTTTCATTTAACTTCTCATCGAAAACGTACCTCAATTCGCTTCTCCCCCCCTCAGTTCCGCGTGCCGACCGTCTGACGCGCGCTGACAGTAGCTCTATGCCACTCTCTATCCAGGCACCTAGCAACGACGACTCGCGTCGGATTTGCTAGCAGCCGACATCTCCGGGCCGTTTAAAAATCCCAAGACGATGACGACACTCCGGATCGCCAAGCCACCTGGGATAGCCCGAAATTTGCTCCTATGACTCCGCACTGTCAACAGGCCACAGGTCGTGTCCCAGGGTGATCGCACGAGGCGCTTTCGGCGTCCCGACGCCCTCCTGGGACGCGGATTTCGAGGTCTGTGGCCGAATTTGTACTGCCCGACGAGCCTCGCACGGCGGCAAATTCGCCTGTGGCGTTCCAAGTACGATTGCCCTGGGTCGTGTCCCTGGGGACAGGAGGATCGGCCAAGAGTTGGCCCTCGCCATGCGAGCCACCGTTCTCCAAATAGATCAGCAGGCGGTCAGCTAACGACACCGACACCAGAAAAGTGGTGAAGTGTTGCGGCCTTTTTGCTGCCGCCGCGCCACCCCGATCCGGGTTGGAAGCGCCGCCGAGAAATAGCTTCATGCTTTCGCCATGATAGGTATGTATTCCGGAGCATTGTGCGGGTTGCCAGGCCCGAACCGTACCTATAAACTGGGCAAAATGCGTTCGTGATGGCCCTGCCGACGTGATGTCGCTTGGCCCCAACATGTAGGATATGGTGGATCAGTGTTACAACCTTCTACGCTCAATGCAATTGGCTTGAAGTATGGGACAGACAAGGCGTCGTCTCATCACAATTACCTCGAATTTTACGAACTTTTCTTTGCACCACTGCAGGACAGGCAACCAACCATACTCGAGATCGGCGTCTTTAATGGTGCCTCCCTTAAGACATGGGAGGAGTATTTTTCTACTTCCGACATCATCGGCCTCGACATCACGCCGACATCCAAGCGATTTGAGCAGGGTCGCATCACGATCGAACTGGCAGACCAATCCAATATCGAGGAGCTTACACGCATCGCCGTCAAGCATGGACCATTCGACATCATAATCGATGACGGATCCCACATGTGGAATCACCAGATTACCTCATTACGAACGCTCTTTCCGTTCCTCAACAATGATGGGATCTACATAGTTGAGGATCTGCATACTAACTATGGACCAGGGGAGACTAAATTTAGAGGGATAGCAAGCTCCACGTGCGCCGACTATCTCAAAGCCTGGCTGGATTTGCGCGTTGCAGATAGCCAAATTCCGCTTGCCGGCGTTGAAGACGCGTTCCTGCGTACCTACGGCCGCGGGATTCAGTTTATGGCGTTCCACCGCCGGGCCTGTCTTATTAAGAAGCGATACCCGGTGGTGGCTCGGGGGTTACCCGAGAACCAGCCGCTCACCACAATTGGGGCGGACAACCGTTCTCAGGCGGTATCAATATGCGCTCACGTTAGCAGCACAGGCGACGTCCTTGGTCCCTCCGGATTTGTCAATCTTGGCTCGGACGCCTTTACCTTCCAAGGTTTCTCAATCAGCACCGATGATGGCGCATTTGAATACCGAGTACGGTCTTCTGACGGATCCTGGAGCGCCTGGACCCAACAGGGCGATTTCGCTGGTACGCGGCAGCGGGCAATCTTACTGACAGGTTTTGCTGTTCGCCTGCTAGAAAAAGCGGCCGGGCGATACGTTCTTCGCGCTCTCGGTCGTTTTGTGGGATCTGAACACCCAGTCGAGGTGTCGGACGGGCAGGATTGTGTGTCCACGTCAGGCGGGGCGCTCTGTGGCATCCAGGTCGAGCTTACCAAGTGTGACGGTTGAAAATCCCGAGGCGGTCAACTCAGGCGAGGACTGGATCAAAACCTCATTGTGCGTCTGACGAGACGTCAGGTTTATTCATGGCTCGGCGATATGGATTTGTCTTGCAACGGCCCGGCGTTTAGGGCGTTGCTCCCTTGCACTGAAGAAGAGGGTCCCGTTGGCGATGCCGAACTGCTGGATTGGCGCGTCATCTCAGCAGCCCGCTGCTGCCGCTCCATCTCGGCGTTCCCAGCCGCTCTCAACTGCTCGGCCAGTAATTGTCCCTCGTCATGTGTGCCACCGTTCTCCAGGTAAATTAGAATATGATCGGCCAGCGACACCGACAGGGGGAAGGATGTCATGGGCTGCGGTCTGGCAGGCTGCGCGTGCGCTGCACTCATCAAGGCCAGAAAGCAGGCCGCCGTCAGAGATGGTTTCATAGATCACCATGGAGCTGTTGCAAGAGGGAGATAGTAAGTTATCCCGTTGACCTTCATCGGAACGTAATGATTGGCAGAGAATTTGGCCGGCGTCGAAGCAGTCGTTGCAGCCGTCCCTGATATGTCGAATGTCCCTGCCCCAGCGACAGTCGCTACAATGTCGATGTTGCCCGCCCCGCGATCAGCCGCCCCGATCGATGCCGTGCCGGTGGCACCTGACCAAATGACGTTGTTCCCGGCAGCGGTCTCAATGATACCACCACTCTCGAAGCGCGCATTGGTGCTGATCAGGCCGTGCTTAAATGACCCCCAAATCTGATACGGCGCATAGGGAACCAGATTTGAGAATGCCAACCATTGGCCCGTGCCACCGCCAGACCCGCTCGTGTCCGCCGCTCTTCCACCGGGAACAGTAAACGTAAATGCGCCTCTCGGCGACCCGACACCCGACATTGTATAAACAGCCCCCCCGAATGTGAGATTATGCACCGTAACAACATTCGGAATCCATACCAGACCGCCATTATCCTGTACGGCCAATCGGGAAGGCGCCACCGTGACTTTGACAACCGCACTCCCGCGCGTCGTGGTAAATGGTGATTCAACGAGACCAACATATGACCCAAAGACATCTACACCGACGCCCCCATGGCCGCTCGGGTCCCGCGCGGCGCCCACCAGGGCATTGGGTTGAATGTTGAGGCCATCGTATGTTCCTACGATGCCGTTCTGCTGAAACACCCCATAGATCGTATTCCAGTTTGCAGGCTTTCCGCCTCCGGTGACGTAACCAGACACAACCGACCATGGTCCCAACCACAGGCCGACAGTTGGATTCATGGCACCATATATGTCTGGAGAGTACCCGCCATCAGCGCCACGGTTCAAGAAATCCCATTCCCATCCTGCTATGGACCAGTTGTTGGTTCCGGAAGTGTCGTTCGGGCCCACCGTCTGTGACCAGCGCTGCAAGTACTTTGGCGATCCCCTGTTGGTGCGGGGTTGCAAAAAATACGGGTCTGCGACAAACAATTCCACCGTCTGAACAGTAAAACCGCTCGATCCAGTCTTTACGGTCGACCACACCTTGTTTGTGATAGTGTACCAAGACGGCTGTACTGTGACTGAAGCCCCACCCCCGCTTGTTGTCTTGGTTGCCTTGGACGTCCATGCTAGCGTAAAGGTATTGCTATCAACGACGGACTGGACCAAGATCCACCCAGTCGGCGTGATACCGCCGGTCTCAGTCGCACCAAGCAGGTTGATCCAGGTTTCAATTGACTTTGATACGGGTCCACCAGCTCCGCAACATCCCGGCCAGGTCACCATCACCGTGGGCGACCCAGCAGTGACTGATAGCGGGTCTGTACCAAGTTTGGCAACCGGCTGATCGTCCGCCGCGTTGCCAAATTCGGAATCATTGCCTACGGCACTGCCCGGCCTCGTGGCGCGGGTGAACGTCTGGGACCACGGAGCCAACGAGGTGAACGCGGGCTTTCCTCCTCCCAACGGCCCACTGGCGCGAGTCGCCCGGGCCAATAAACCGGTAAATCGTCCAGAGTCGCCGTATGCATCGATCTCAAGCGGGCTTCCGACATTGTTGCCGCCTTCGGGATCGTTCGCCGCCGAGATGCGCCAACGTGCAGACTTTCCAGTCGAGAATAGAAGCATGCGCTCGGTCGGCTTGGCGCCTTGCATTGGCAGCAACTGTGTACTTGTGTCATCGGCCGTCGGCAATGTCGTATCGGCGCTGACTGGAACGCTCGCGCATAGGAAGGCTAGCAGCATGGCAGAGAAAGCGTCTCGTGCTACACTGCCGTAACGCCGCGACGACGCCACGGCCCACTCCAACGAGCCGAACTTGCCGACCGGCCGCGGGCCACGCTGCCGGTCAGTCTTGCCCTCCAGTGCGACCGGAACTCGCATGTGGCTTTCGGTCAACAACCTCCAGGTTCCGTGTAGATGCCGCCTTTAGGCAGGTTTGTCCAGTGTTCCGCCGACTTCTTGTATTCCATATCCCACTGAAAGCTGACCAACTCTCTTACGTCCTCAACGCGGCCAAACCGAAAGCCCTTGAACATCTCATGATCTGGGCCGAAGCGGTTGTACGCGCTGGTTAATATACCAGGTCCCGTCACATCCCAAACGTTACCCTCAATCCGCTCCTCAATATTCTTGATCGCCTGCTCCAGTGCGTAGGCGATCGCTTTGTCAGGTGGGTTGTGGACAACCATAAGATCGTTGGCCACGCTGCCGCGGCGATGATAAAGGAATCCCCTCCCCTCACGACGAGTCAAAAACTGGTTCTTTCCAACGTTTCCAATGTCGGCGTCCACATATATACCACCGAATACATAAAGCGCACAAAGGCGAATGAAGTCCGCCTGCATCGCCGGGGCACTGCAAGCACGAAATGCCGTTACCGTTCGGTCATCGAAATGCCTTCTAATCATAGCCTCGGCTGTCTCTTTATTGTAAGCGCAATACTGGAAAGCTGAATCGGCTTGCCAGCCCCTCATCAAGATATCGACTGCTTCCGGTCGCTCCGGCTTGTCCCAATATTGGAACAACCTTGGCTTCGTTATCCCATGCCAGAGGTTCGAGGCATCCGATTCGAAGTCGTCTAACGCTTTCCTCACCAAGGGGGCGTCGAGGGGTGTCCCGCGTGCAAAAATTGCATTATATTGAAACCACTTTTGGCAATCACGGGCGACAATCTGAAAGCCAGCCGCCGTAAGGCGATTCCTCACGCTACCCGCAAGCTTCTGCCCTACCCACACTGGAGCATGCTCCAATTCACAAAAGATCAAGTCCGTCCTTTCAAGAGTCTGAGCAGCGCCATCGAGAACCTGGTCAATGGCTCCCTCAACGTCGATCCAAAGAGCATAGCGAGCATTAGGCGCCGTGTCTCTTAGGGCCTCGTCAAGGCGAAGCATCGGCACGTGGACAGAAACCGACCGACTATCGCGTAGCGCCAGCGGGTTGAGGGACGCCATCCGATTGGTAAACGGCATCGGGTTCCCCGCGATCTGCTCCGGGATGTGTATCTCAGCACTTCCGGCCGCTGGACCGATTGCCAGATGCTGGTACGAGACGCCATCCCTTGTGACATCACCCACAAAATGTTCAAAGGCACGAGGGTTCGCTTCGAATGCATATACGGCTGCTGTAGGATATCTGGTCTTCATCCGACGAGAAAATGAAGCGTCGAATGCTCCTACTTCCACGAAGACCGACGGGTGGATAGTATCAGTTATTTCCTCAAACAATTCCTCAAGCCGCTTGGTAATTGCTTCGCGATCCGTGGGCAACACGTACTGGAATTTTGGATCGTTAAACTGCTTGTCGAAGGCCTCGATAGAGTGCAAACGCTCAGCGCTGTCGGAGGCCTCGGGGCAGCCCACGTCTACCTCGAGCGGCTCACGCCCAACCGACGGCTTTGTCTTGATCTGTATGAGGACCAGAGGCGTCCCCTGCATTTTCACATCCCAATGCTGAATAGTGCCGAATGCTGTTAATGCCTCTAGGTTTGCGAGAATTCTATTAATTAGTACAGGGGCGTCTTCCGACCGACAAAAATAGGCCTTTCGGTTCACTAAAGCGATCGGGAGCAACCCTGCTTTCTTGTACGTATCCAGGATCGCTATAGTTACGTCAGGCCAGCGGTTCGTAAAGAAATCGCCAACGCATAACACGCCGCCTTCAATTAGAAGCGGTGCGTAGCGGCTCATGTCCCTTACGGCTCCGTCATAAGTACGTGCCGCGTCAAGGTGAATGAATCGCCAACGCGTTTGGGTGAGATTCTCCAATCGAAGATCCTGAGAGTTCATTTCATGGAAGACGATCTTGCTCTGGGTTTGGGCATCCAATAATGCCCACTTCTCGTCAAATCTCTCACTCCTTTTCAGATCGATTAGCGTCTGCTGCTCATCGGCACGCAGCGCTAGGATGCTCAGGAACGCAGTACCGCCTTGTTCTACGCCCACCTCCAAGAGATTCCCGTGAGGGCCGAACTTATCCTGCAGGGCAAAAAGAAAGCACCAAAAGGCGATCGACTCAACCGGAAACGGAACGTTGGGATGCCTGAGAGGGAAGTACCTGTTATGCAAATTGCACGACACTTCTGCAACGCTGCTCACTATTGCCTCCTCGGCAAGCATAGAAACATCTGCTGCATGTCCTCGCTGGTGTGGTATCGTAGGCGGTCTAGAAACTTAGCACGATTGAAGACAATGTGCTCCCTCTCCATAAAGGCCATGATTTCCTGCGGGTGTATGAGCGAGTGCCCCCTGTCATGAGGCGTCATGGTGTAGTCAACAATAGGAAAGACTGCGTCAAACACTATCATTCTTTTAACCCGAGGCCTGTACAAGTTGTACCAGTAGGTGCGATCGAGTCCACGGCGAGATAACACAGTCAAATCTATATTCAGTTTTCCCATGATATCCAACAGATGAATAGCTGATCCCGCCTCACACGCGACGTTCGACGCTTGAGACACCGTCGTAACCTGTACCGTTAGCGGCCATCGTTCTGGCTCGAAAACTTCATATCCGTTCTCTTCGTAAACCTCCTCGACCGCCCTCATTCCTAGCGCGCGCCCAGCAGATAAATACCGACGGCGGGAGATGAACACCCTGTCAGGCGTCGCCGGCCGGTCCTCTTCTGCCATGAATTTCGCGACATAGCGTACCTGCAACTGGCCCAGGAAATTCAGATAATCGGCAGAAATCGGAATCCCGAGCTGCGACTGCTGGGGTACGCTCGTCAGTGACTCAATCTCCAATGGTGTGTCGCATATAAAAACGTCATCCTTCGACAAAGAAAAGTAGTCGAAAAGCGTATCGCACACGTGGGGAAAATCGAGAGGGTCGTAGTCGAACGTCCCCAACTGAGGAGTCTTCAGAAAGATCACGCCCGTATACCGTTCAGCGTGTTCAATGTATCCCCGTAAACGGTGGACACTTTCCGTCATAAAGTGTCCAAAATGGGGATACAGAATCCCGCCGTAGTACCAAGCGCCATCAAGCCTTGTCCACTCTTGTTGCCCTTTGAAACGCCTCTCAAGACCCTCCGCATTAGTAAGCGACTTGCCCGCTCGGCATTGAAAGGCCTCAGTGACGGCACGTCCCTGATTGTCGACCACACCGAAAGCTTGTCGGTCAGGCGGCGAAGAAATATTGAATTCTCTCGTTTGGGGCAAAATATATGCCATCGGATGGCTTTCTTCGCTCTCCACACCACCGAGTTTCGCGCAGAAGTCAGGAGTCACTTCGGCCGATGACTCCGAATTGGCCGCAGATGGTCTATGGCGAAGCCGGCGCGATTGCTTCACAGATCAGTCTCCAGCAGGATAGATGCGTGGCCGCGGTGGCCCGACCGGTGCTCGAAGTCGCAAGCCATCTCAGTCAAGTTGCGCCTGGGATACTTCCCTCGGAAACGAAGACGATTCATGCGGCCCGCGCCTTGCGCCGCTGTCCATGAAGGCTTGAGCTCACACTCCAGAAGCGTCGCAGCCGGACCGCGAGCTTGATGCGCAGGATCAGGCGAGCCAACTTGACCCATCGCGCTTCGCTGAGCGGGGCCTTGCCAAAACTACCTCCTGCATCGATCTGTTCAATAGACAATTGATTGAGAGCTCGAATAAGCTGTGACCCGTGCTCGATCAAGTCCTTTTCCGCGAGCTGGCGCCAAAGCTCAACAGCCGTCTGCGCGTAGTGCAAGGCCTTCTCAGGTTTGTCAAACGATCCGCCCTCAGCTATCATCAGGCAGGTCCGAGCCGCAAGCAACTCGCACCTTGCCGGGTCCACGGAAGCCAAACGGATCAGCAAGTCCGTCGCCTCTATCCTGGCGGTCATAAAGGCCCGTTGACTGTAAAATTTCCCGGCAAGCGGGGCAAACCGCATCAGGGCCTGTGATAGATCGAATCCGTGTCGTGCCAGGTCTTCATCGGCCGCAGCTCTCCAAAACCTCACGCTGTCGTCGGCTGCCGTGTATGCCTCAGCGTGCAGTCCGAGCCGGGTCATCGTCACGCTGAGGTTGCTCAGATAGCGCGCCAGCTCGGAAATGAAACGCGGCTCTTGCGAAACCAGCGCTCGCCATGCAGCAACGGCTTCTTTCCGGACCTTCAACGCCGCCGTAATATCCCCAGCTTTCTCTAACTCCCGAGCGCGTACCTCCAATCGACGTATTTGCGCGGCTTGCTGATCGGCATTTGGCGCCAGCATACCCGCCTCCTGCGCGGCAAGCGTCATGTTGCTTGAACCATGGGCGTTGCGGTAACCGGCGGAGTGCGGGCTTCCCGCACTTTCTCGTATACTGCCAAGTCCGCTTCGTTGGCCGCCATGACCAGGGCGAAGCACTCCTCGCCCAATTCCTGGCGGATTTCCTCCAGCCGCGCCTCAAGCGGCTTGCCCCGCGCAGTCGTCGAGTTCTCCCACACATCGAACGCCCGAAACTCCGGGTACATCCGCCGCACCCGCTCCTGCAACACCATCGCCGACGCGTCGAACGCCTCCACCAGCCCAACGAACGGCAGGCGGTCCAACGCCATCAGCGCCCGTTCCCGCTCGGTCCCCTCCGCCACCGGCACAGCCATCGCCAGACGATGCGCGTGGAAATCGCGGCAGGACCGGTCCCCCTTGATCGCCAACCGAGCGCGAATATAGCCGGCGAAGTCCCGCTCCTTGGCCAGCTTTGAACCCGCGGTCATCGCCTC
>Ga0181530_10001612_pt1 | contig 28100 bp, 16 predicted proteins | sample PEATcosm2014_Bin_42_FD_119769 | JGI IMG/M metagenome (GOLD analysis project Ga0181530, IMG submission 119769) | Peatland microbial communities from MTU Mesocosm Facility, Houghton, MI, USA - PEATcosm2014_Bin10_60_metaG | ecosystem: Environmental > Terrestrial > Soil > Wetlands > Peat | place... | reverse complement strand
TGGGGCACATCAGGAACGGCGTTATTTGGAGCCTTTACGGCGGCGAGGCGCTGAAGTTGAAGAACCCCAAAGATTACTTCTCGGCACAGAGAGACTGATCGAATCATTGGACCGTCTTATGTCACATCCCGCCGACTTGGGTTTTGGAATAGTCGGATCCGGCGTGGTCGCCGAGTTTCATGCGCGTGCGATCAAAGAGGCCCGCGGCGCGCGCTTGGTCGGAATAGCCGACATTGCGGAGGAAAAAGGCCGGCAGTTCGCTCTGAGGCACGACGTAGGTTTCTGGACCACGAGGGTTGCGGATTTGGCGGCACGGCCGGACATCGACGTAATCTGCATCACGACGCCAAGCGGTGCGCATCTTGAGCCAGCTCTGGAGGCGGTGCATGCAGGCAAGCACGTCATTGTGGAAAAGCCTATCGAAGTCACCCTCGAGCGGGTCGACGCGCTGTTGCGTGCTGCCGACCGAGCGAGTGTCTTCGTCGGAGCAATTCTCCAATCACGGGTTGCCCAAGGCGCCCGTGCCATCAAGACCGCCATCGAGGCCGGACGGTTTGGCCGGCTTGTCCTTTGCAGCGCTTACGTAAAATGGCACCGCGAGGCGGGATACTACGAAGGAGGCTGGCATGGCACGCGGGCCCTCGACGGCGGCGGCGCCCTAATGAACCAGGGAATCCACAGCGTGGACCTTCTTCAATGGTTCGTCGGGATGCCTGCCGAGGTCTGGGCCTGGACCGCGCGGCGCGTCCATACCGGAATAGAGATGGAGGACACCGCCGTTGCAGCCCTGCGGTTTCCCCAAGGAGCACTAGGCACGATTGAGGCTAGCACCGCGGCCTTTCCCGGCTGGGATCGTCGGATTGAGATCTGCGGAGAAAACGGATCAGCAAGCCTTGAGAACGACCGGATCGTCCATTGGGATTTTCGAGAACCGAAGCCCGGAGACAATGCAGTCTTGAATCCTGTATCGAATGCTTCGATGGGTTCAGGCGCTTCCAGCCCGACGCAGATCGACCATTCGGGTCATCTTTTTCAGATTCAGGACATGATCGATTCCGTCCGGATAGGCCGGTCGCCGACAGTCGATGGCCACGCGGCCCGCAATGGCGTAGCATTGGTTCGCGCCATTTATGATTCGGCATCGTCGCGCGCTCCCGTCCGCCTTCTCTGAATTGACGGCCGCAATCTCCGCCGAACAGCCGCTCCTACAGCTCCGTGGGTGGGACGAAGCGCCATGGAGAGTCCTATGGCCTTAGAAGCTGTCGAGGTCACAGAGCGCATGGGCAACATGAAGGAAACCAGGCTCTCCTCTGCCAGCGAGTCCCTTCATGGGCGCCAGGGCGTGGTTGACCAATGAACCCTCAGTGGATTGCCGTGCCGGAGCGCATCTCCGCTGAAATCCGTTGGGCCAGATCAGTATCCCCCATCAGAGTTGCTACGCGCCCCGCCCGCGCCAGTTCGACGAGCGCGTCCGTTGGTCTGTTTGCTTTCCTCAGGCGGCTGGCGAGGAACAGATGGATTCTTGCGTCCGCGGGCCCGCAGCGGGCCGCTGCGCTGAGGCACGCAGCTTCATTGTCGTCGTCGCCGCGTTCCTTGTATATCCGGGCGAGAGCCAAGTTGTTCTCAAAGTTGAAAGGCTGGGCGCGCTTGGCATCCAACATCAGAGCGAATGCCTCCTCCGTCCGGCCTTCGCCCGTGTAGAGCGACACGAGCCGGCGGAGCGCATCGGCATTCCCAGGATCCCGTGCCAGCACTGTCCGGCATTCCCCGACGGCCTCACTCCTGTCGCCGTGGAAGAAGAGCAAGTCAGCGTATGTCAGGCGTATGTAGCTGCTGCTGGGATTTCCGGCAACTGCCGCCGACAGGGTTGCCCTTCCCGTTTCAAAATCCCGCGTCTTTCGCAGGACCTCGACGAGCTCCGTGTACGACGGCAGATGGTGGGGATCCATCCGGAGCGACTCGAGGATCGACGCCTGTGCTTCACCGTAGCGCCCGAGGGCGACCAGGATTCGGCTGCGCTGAGCAAGCAGGTCCGGAGATCGCGGCCTCAGATCCAAGACGCGGTCGATCAGCTGGAGGGCCCGGTCCGGCAGGTTGGATTCGGCTTCCACCTCTGAAAGGCGGAGCGCGAGATCCGGGTTGTTTGGATCGCGGAGAAGCGCGGCCCCTATCTGCTCCCTGGCACGCGCAAGTCCCCCTGCCGAGGTCGCCGCCGTGGAGGCGATTTCGATTTCCCTGTCATGGCGCACCTGGTCCTCGCCGAACGTAATCTGGTTTGTAAAGGGTGGCTTTCCCCAAATGGGCTCCATCTGCCTGAGCGTCCGCAGCCGGCCGAAGTCCGTGTAGCCGACAGCCGCGGCGCAGCCTGCGTCATCGAGCCAGTTCCCCGGGGGCGGGCCGGCGCCGAATAGCGCGGCGGCGGACTTCTCGGCAATCATGCGGGCCATGCGCCTGTCGCCCTCCCAGTTGAAGTGCACGTGCTCCAGGAGGACCTCCCCGCCGGAGGGGGGAGCCGCGGACGCGGCATCGGAGCCCATCATGAGAGCCGAATCGAGGAGGAGGACCGTTCCTGCCGACTCGGATGCGACCCTCCTCGCTATGGCATTGATCGGCGCGTCGGGCCGGAATCTGAGCGCGTCCCAGTGAAGGGCCTCCAGAAGATGAATGCGTGCCCCGGGAATGTCGCCCTTGTCCAGGAGAAGCCTTCCAAGCACGAAGTGGGCGTCCGCGTATTCAGGATCGATTTTCAACGCCGCGTTGAGGGATTCGATTGCCTCGTCCCACAGGCCCAGCTCCCACATCTTCGTGCCCGTCTCGTAGGACCGATTCCAGCTCTCCAGCTGGGGGCCTGTCATCCCGGCCCGATGGACGGAGGCGAACGGGGGGCTGTCCCTGAGGTTGGCGACCACGGTTGCGAGGACGGCCTTGACCCCATTCCCCGAGGCGATGCTCACGATCCCCCGTAGGTTGGCCTCATAATTCCGGTAGACGGCGTCGAGCCTGGGATCGTCGCCGCGGACGGTCCTTTCGGTGAACGTGCTCATCCCGCGCCAGTCGCCATGATGACCCGCGCGCGTTGCAAGCCTGCCCAGGAGGTTGGCGAAAAGCTGTCCTGCGCGGGTGCCGCCCGTCCATATGGACGCCCGGATGACGAACAACGGCGGCATTGCCGAGATGCTCGCCGAGCCCGGACCATACGGGCCGACGACCTCGTTGTTGCCCATGTAGACCACGAAAAGGTCCGGCTCCAAGGCGGCGACCTGCTTCGCCGCCTGGTAGACCACATGGGAATTGATGGCTACGATGCCGAGATTGTAGACCTCGAACAACTTGTCCGGATAGGCTGCCCGCAGTTGGGCCCCGAGCAGCGACGCGAAGCCAAATCCCGGCTCTGGGGTCCCCCTTGCCGCGGATTCCCCGAGCACAAAGATCCTTATGTGGCCGCGCTCCTTGTGGCGCGCGATCCTGAAGTTCAGCGGATATATGTCGAACTGCTCCGGGAAGAACGGCGCGGTAAACGCCGGGTTGGTTCGAAGGTACCCGGGCTTTTCATCGTCAATGAACAGGTCCGCTGGCCTTCCATAGCCGGCCAGCCGAAGGGATGCCTCGAGCGCTATCACAAAGGCCACGGGCGCCCCAACGGCCAGGATGCAGCGCAGCAGCCAGACGGGCCTGGGCGTTTGCCGCCTGATGCCGTTTCCGCCTTGTTGTGGGGCTTGGGCCATCAGTGTGGTGCTTTGTCTAGGCCGGGATCCAGCAGGCGGCATGGCGCGCGCTGCGGCGTGGAGCATGCGGAGGGTGCCCGGGAGAATCCGTTGACCGAGAAGCATCATGCATCGCCTTCGCCGAAGACTGTGGCAGCCGCGCCGCCCTTCAATGAGAAACCCAGCCGAAGGTCACAGCCTCCGGCTGGGTTTCGTAGAATCGGGCCCTTGTCTACTGCGGGTCCCGTGCTAGAACCTTGTCGCGAGCGAGAACGTGAACTTGCGGGGATCCAGGAAGTAGTAACCCGCTCCCTGGACTGCGCCGCCGTTTTGGTTGTATCCCGTGAAGACGAGGTTCTTGTTGCCGCCTAGGTTGTCCACGTTCAGCTGGTAGGTGACATGGAGCTTCCTGCCAGCGGCATGATATACGGTCTCATACTTAAGGAAGGCTATGTAGGTCGTGTATGCCGGCGAGAACAGCGCTCCCCCCGTTGATGTCTCCTGGTCACCAAGGGCGGTGGCGCCCGCGCCGATCGTCAGCCCCTTCGCCCATGTATCGGTGAACGTGTAGGCTGCAACGACGTTGAACGTGTACTTGATGAGCCCCTGGTTGGTCGCCGGGATCGACGTGTTGGTCAATTCCTGTTGAGCGTTGGCGAGGTCCGCCCTTACCTGACCATCGAGTGTCGTGTTGCCGCTCGCGATCGCGGACCATTCCGTAAGATGTTGAGCGTAGTAAGCACGTGTGTTTGGCAGGTCATTGTCGACAACTGACTTCGGAATAGCGTAGCTTGCCTGGAAACGCCAGTTCGGCGTCGGATTGGCGACAGCCGTGATTTCGTAGCCGGTGTCCTTCAGATCCTCCGTGTCCGCATAGTTGAACTGGGTCGCGTAGGTTCCGGGCGAACCCGAGAGATTGCCGGCGGGACCGATGTCAATGGCCGTTCCGCCCGCCTTGTAGTAGTCGTTCCAGATTCCTTGGATGCCGATGCTATCGTTCGTGATGATTCCGTGGGAGATGTCCTTGTAGTACTCGCCGACGACGTAATACCGCCCGTCGTTGGTCGAGAAGCGCAGGCCGATCTCATTCGATTTGCCGGTCGCGGGGCCAAACGAGCTTCCGAAGAGGCTCGGGGAGACACCGCCGCCGATCGGCTGCAGGTTCTCCGAGAAGTTGTATGTCACCGCGAGCGTCTTAGTGATGAAGCCGACAAGGCCGGCGTCATATGTGTATGCGCCAAGGTCCTCGAAACTGTGGCCCTGGGGGTAGGGCAGGCCGTATGGAGGACGAACGCTCTGCAGCAGGTCGCTGAAGTAATCGTCACGCCGGGCGCCCAGCGTCAGGTTCAGCCGGTCATCCCAGAGCCGCGTCTGCGAAACGGCCCCGATGTACTTGATGTCCGTCTCAAGGTCGTGGTCGAACCAGTTGAACGGGAGCGCCTGGTAGGCGATCGGGTTGCCATTAAATGCATTGGGGAGGTTGATCGACGTGTTTGGCGAATTCCAATACTCGCGCGCCCAGATCATGTCCTGGGTCCAATCGCTTGTATTGAAGGGGGCCGGGTAGCCGTTGGCGAAGCTGGCGATGTATTCCCGGGTCCAAAGCAGGGTGAACTGGTCGCCGCCGGAGAGGCTGAACCACTCCTTGACCGGAACGCTGAACACGTTGGCGTCGAAGTGATAGTTCAGCTGGGCGCGGAGTTCGTTCACCGAGCGGTCCTGCAGCTGCTTGTCGAGGAACATGTCCGAATAGAGCTGGCCGTACTCGGGGTTGGACTGCCCGTTCGGCAACTGCTTGTTGATGTCGACAAAGACATTCGACGGCGACTCGAAGTTCTTGGAGACCTCGGTGTCGGAGAAGCGGTAGGCGGACAGTTCGAGTTCGCAGTGCTCGTTGATCTTCTGGTCGATGTAGGCCGTGATGGTGTAGTACTTCAGCGTGTTGTTGCCGTCCTTGGGCCCGACCGTGAAGTCCCTGCTGGGAAGCGCGGGGACATTCTGGTTGGTCCCCACGAGCTGGTAGGAATAGGGCCTCATAACCGCGTAGGAATAATAGGGTCCGTCGGCGAGGCCGGTGCCCGCGTAGCCGGCGCCCCAGTTCATCAGCGTGCCCTGTGAGGGTATCCAGAGCTGGAATGAGCCCGGACCACCCCATTCAGCCATGCTTTGCGAGCCCGCAGTTCCCCCGGTGGGAGCGGCGCCCCAGGTCTGGGAGGCGGTCTTGCCGTCCCATTGCGAGTAATGGTCGATGAGGTTCTCGGCGAACTGCGGAAGGACCACTTCGTAGAGCTCGGCGTCAAGCCGCACGGACGTGTTGTCGGAGATCTTTAGCGTGGTCGCTATCGACGCGCCGTACCGCTTTATGAGGTCGTCCTTTCTCCAGTCCTCGTCGTGGTCCGCCATCAGGTTGACGCGGACCCCGAAATCGTTCTTCTTGAAGATCGACGCCCTCTGGTTGACATCGAGCACCGCACGAGCGCCGCCGTAGCTGTTCACGACGAGGTCCAGCTCGGTGAAGTCCTGGTCAAAGCGCGGCTTCTTGGTGTAGGAGGTGGCCACGCCGCCGAGGCTGCCGATGCCGAAAAGGATCGAGTTGGGCCCGAGATCGAGCTCGAAACGGTCGACGTTGAAGAAATCCTTGATGGCATAGATCGGGAAGTAGTTCACCGTGGGAGGGGTGCCGCCCTGCGGGCCGGTGCCGGCGCCGCGCAGGTTGATTCCCCAGGAATTGAACTCATTTCCGCTGCCGACGTTCGGCGCGAAATTCCCGGGAATCGCGTTCATCGTCCACTTCAGCGCATCCGTGGCGTTCGTCAGCTGGAGATCGCCAATGAACTCCGCGGTGAGCGACGAAACCGATGTGGGCGTGATCGCGAGGGGCGTGTTGTTGCGCCCCCCGGCGAGGGAGTTGACGGCAACATATCCCTTGTCCGTCGTGGTATCGACGGTGAAGGTGTTCAGAACAATGGGCTGCTCGTTGCTGGCCTGCTCTTGGCTCTGGTCATTTGCACTCGCGGCGTTCTGCGCCTTGACAGTGGCCGAAAGGCCGAGCGCCAGCAGGAGGGCCAACGCGTATCTGCATGGATGTAGTTTTTGCATTTGGTGAACGGTAGGAACGGAGGTTTTGTGAATCCGAAAAGACTTCTCGCGAAGCGAGGAGGGGGTGCGGGGGACTAGGATCGCGGGCAAAATTGGATGACAACATTGTCATTGCAACCAAAAAATGCGCCCCCCTCGATTTCGCTCTAAGCACCGCATTGCCCGCTGCCTGCAGCCGCAAACGTTATCAATAAAACGATCTGCCTCGAACCGGCCGGCCTAGGGCCTTGAATCCCGGTCTGGACCAAAGCCGATTGCGTCGAGCGCAGTCCGGATCGCCGGATTGGACATGAAACGCTTCCACGCGAGCCCGGACCTGTAGTTCTCGATCATGACAACGATTTGCGCCTGATTAAGTCCCATCCAGACCGGCTGATACCAGTCTTCCGTCTCGTTGAAGCCGTCGTGGAAGCCGTAGATGCCCCAAGTCTTGGGCCCCAGATCGCGGTAAAAGTGCTTTAGGGCGGCCATCGACTCCTTCGGCGTGTAGGGAAACTCCCCCAGGGCCGCCGAGCAGCAGATGGTCCCATTGTCCGCATTCGGCTGCGGCATGCCGCCACCGGAGTTGATTCCGGCCGAAAGCCCCCAGCAATCCGGGCCGTAACCTTTGAAATGCCCGGGATTTTCCATGCAGTAGGCGCGGTTGATGAGGGCGATGTTGCGGTTGTTCCGGAAGTAGTTCGTGAAGCGATCCCTCATAGCCCGCGGGTCGAAGCCCAGGAAGGAGAACTGGGTGAAGAACAGGCTGCCCCCGGAGCCTTCCCCGACATCGAGTTTGATGCCGTAGAAATCGCGCCCGTTGGCATAGTGGTCGCCGATCGTCGTGCGGCTCCAGTTCCGGCGGTATTCGACAGCCGTGTCGGATTGGCCGGCCCAGCCCGTGTAATAGAGGCTAGCGGGAACCGGATGTGTCGGCGAGGCGATGGCGAGGAGGTAGGCGATCATCGTCTCGTTCCAGCCCACCAAGGGGTGGCCGATGTACCAGCCGTGGTCGGGCGACCAATGCCAGTACAGGAAATCGCCATTTGGGCTCTGCCGGTACCAGTCCCACTCGACCCCGCGCCAGAGTGAAGTGACCGTGTCGCGAATCTCCCGCTCGGCCGGCGTGTCGCGGTCGAAGTACTGGCACGCCGTCAGGAGGCCCTGCATCAGGAATGCGGTCTCCACCAGGTCGCCGCCGTCGTCATAGCGGCCGAAGTAGGGGATGACCTTGCCCGTGCGCCCGTCCAGGAAGTGGGGCCAGGCGCCGTGAAAGCGATCGGCGCCCTTCAGGAAGCGCGCAATCCTGAGGATGCGGTCGGCGCCCTCCTCGCGGGTGACGAATCCCCTCTCGGTGCCCACGATTATCGCCATGGCCCCGAAGCCCGAGGCGCCGAGCGCGACGAGGTTCAGGTCGCCCGGGACGACTTCCGGGGCCATGCCGGCGACGGGGTGTCCCCGCTCCCAGTAGTAGCGGAAGCAGGCCTCCTGGACCATGGTGAGAAGGCCGTCGTCGCTCAGCTTCCGGGTCGTGGCCGACACGGCCGGGGACGTCGGAGACTCGGCGCCCGCCGGGGACACGGCGCTGACCTTGAAGAACGCTGTCAGACCCGGCTTGCCCACGAACGCGCAATAGCGGTCGAGATTCCCCTGCTGGATCCCTATCGGTTCGTACGCGATGCCATCCCAGGAGCGGTAGACCTTGTAGCGCAGCACGCCGTTCCCTGCGCTGAGCCGCCATTTGAGGTCGAAGTGGCGCTCGCCCGCCTCTATCGTGAGCCCCGTCGGCGCCACGGGTGGCGGCTGCGCCGCCGCGTGCTCCCATCCCACCTGGACGTCGTCGATGAAGAGCGTGTGCGCCTTGCCGTCGTCCAGGCCCTGTTCGAACACCACGCCCGCCAGGCGGCGCAGGCTGAAGCTGTTGTCGTCGGTGTCCCGGTAGATGACATGGAAACCGGCGATCGGCAGCCGCACCTCGGCCCATCGACCCGCCGGCAGCGGCCCGCGGCCGTCAAGCAAGTTGATCGCGGCGGTCGCGGCTCCGTCGGCATCCTCCAAATAGATGCGGGGCGCATCGTCGGGTGCCAGCCCTGTCGGCGAGAGGCACCAGAGGGTGACCGTGTCCCCATCGAAGTCATTGACGAGGCCGTAGTGGGCGCGGGTCTTCAGCGTCGCCTGCCAATCACCGCCCGTGGCGGATTTCCACGTCAGTCGGAGCGAGGTCGGCGGGACGACAACGTGGCCGGAGTCCAGGGGAATCCTGCCGTCGACGAGGTCGATCGAGCTTGGAGGCGTAACGGCTCCCTCACTCCGGCAGTAGGATGGCGCCGGAAGGCTTTGATCAAAGACGACGTGGCGGTCATAGACCGACTCGACGGGTGCCCGCTCAGGCGCGGCGAGCAGCGGGCACATCAAGAGCGGGGCGATGGCGAGGACGCGCATTAATCGGGGAGGGGCGGAGGCTCTTTTTGATTGCGATGCAAACGTTGTCAAAAGGATACTTCGGGGCGCGGGACCGCCTGATTCGGCGCCTGCCGAGCCTGCAACTTCAAGCAATCATGCAACGAAACCCCTCGATCATACCCGTCCTTGTTCTGCTGCTCCCGCTGGCCGTTCAGCCCGGCAGGATGGCCGCGCAGACTGGCAGCCTTGGCTCGCCGCAGTCGGAGGCCCGCATCGACGCCCTGCTGGGGCGGATGACCCTCGAGGAGAAGGTCGGCCAGCTGGACCAGATTTCGCCCGATTCGACCACCGGCCCGGGGCAGGCGGTCGGCAATGCCGACGAACTCATCAGGAATGGCTCGGTTGGCAGCATCCTCAATGCTGTGGCGGCCCGCGAGACCAACGGACTCCAGCGGGAGGCGGTCGAGGGATCGCGGCTGCACATACCGATCCTCTTCGGCCTCGATGTCATCCACGGCTTCCGCACGATCTTCCCGATCCCGCTCGGCCTTTCCGCGACCTGGGATCCGGACTTGGTGGGGCAAACGGCGCGATACGCCGCCAAGGAGGCGTCGAGCGAGGGTGTCCGGTGGGTCTTTTCGCCGATGGTGGACATCGCGCGCGATCCCCGGTGGGGGCGGATTGCCGAGGGGGCCGGGGAGGACCCCTACCTCGGGTCGGCATTCGCCCGGGCCTATGTCCGGGGTTACCAGGGTGACCGCCTTGACGACCCGGCCTCGGTCGTCGCGTGCGCCAAGCACTTCGTGGGCTACGGCGCGGCCGAGGGCGGGCGCGATTACAACTCGACGGAGATACCGGAGCGCACACTGAGGGGCGTGTATCTGCCGCCGTTCCACGCGGCGGTGGTCGAGGGCGTGGGGACCGTCATGTCCGCCTTCAACTCCATAAATGGAATGCCGGCCAGCGCCAACGCCTTCACGCTCACCCAGGTGCTGCGCAAGGAATGGGGCTTCCGGGGGTTCGTCGACAGCGACTGGACGGCGGTGCGGGAGATCATGCTTCACGGGATTGCAGACGACGAGAGCACCGCCGCGATGAAGAGCTTCCTCGCCGGGGTCGACATGGACATGCAAAGCGGCATCTTCCTGCGCAACATGGCCGGCCTTGTCCGCTCGGGCCGCGTCCCCATGGAGCGCCTTGACGAGTCGGTGCGCGCCATACTGCGGATCAAGTTCGCACTCGGGCTGTTCGAGCATCCTTATGTCGCCGAGGCCGCCGCGGCGGACCCGGCGACCGTCGCGCTGGGCGGGGCGCTGGCGCGCAGGGCCGCCGAGGAATCGTTCGTGCTCCTTGAGAACCGCAGGGTCGGGGGCGCACCGCTGCTTCCCCTTTCTGCGGCAAAGGGCGGGAGGATCGCATTGATCGGCCCGCTGGCGGACAGCGCCGGGGACATGCTGGGTTGCTGGTCGTGCCAGGGTGAACCTCGCGACATGGTTACCCTGCGCAGCGCGTTGTCCGAACGCGCGGCGCGCCAGGGGATGCATCTGTCCTTCGCCCAGGGGACGGAGGTGTCCGGCACGTCGGAGGCCGGATTCCCCGGGGCGCTGGGTGCCGCCAGAAACGCCGACGTGGTCGTGATGGCGCTGGGAGAGAGCAGCCATAGCTCCGGGGAGGCTTCCTCAAGGTCCGAAATCAGCCTCCCCGGAAACCAGGAGAGGCTTCTGGAAGCCGTCGTTGGGACGGGCAAGCCCGTCGTCCTTGTCGTGTTCAGCGGGCGGCCGCTCTCGATCGCGTGGGCCTCGGAATACGTCCCGGCGGTGCTGATGGCCTGGTTCCCCGGAGCCCAGGCGGGCCCGGCGCTCGTGCGCACGCTGTTTGGCGATGCCGAGCCGGCGGGGCGGCTGACCGTTTCGGTCCCGCGATCGGTCGGACAGGTGCCCATCTACTACAACCACCTGAACACGGGCCGGCCCCGGGTCGACCCGATCGGCCTTGGCGCGACCAAGGCGGATGCCTACTTCGTCACCGGATACGTCGACCTGGCGAACACGCCCCTTTACCCGTTCGGCTACGGGCTCGCCTACACGTCGTTCAGCTATTCACCCGTCCATGTGAGCGCGGCCACAGTCAGCAGCAGGGCCATCAACCTCGGCGAGTCTCGGCTGACGGTCAGCGCCGAGGTCCGGAACACGGGAAGCCGCGATGGCACGGAGACGGCGCAGCTCTACATCCGGCTGCGCGGAACAAGCGTCGCGCGTCCCGTGAGGGAGCTGAAGGGCTTCCAGCGCGTGCATCTTGCACCCGGCGAAAGCCGGCACGTCGAATTCGAGCTGGGCCGGGACGAGCTCGCGTTCTGGAACGCGGATATGAAGCGCGTGGCGGAGCCCGGCTCCCTCTACGTCTGGGTGGCGCCTGACAGCGAGCAGGGGACGCCCGCTAGGGTCGAGCTGACGGAGTAAGCTCCAAGTCCGGCGGCGGGCCGGCGCGCAGGAAGGCGAGGTTTGCGGAACCCCCGCGCGGGCTAGCCGGCGCGGCTGTGCCTGCGGAGACCCTCGCCGGGTTCGATCCGGGTCACAGCTCGACGGCGATCACGTTGTGACCGCCCGTCAGAAGCGCCTTCACGGAATCCTCGCTGAAGCGCAGGCCACCGGTGCGGTACGGATTGGGCTCGCGCCGCCCCGCGGCAAGTTCCACGCCGTTCACTCTTACCGCGCTCGGGCCGAAGGAGCGGTCCCCGACCCGGTAGCGCACCTCCACGGGCCGGCCGCACAGGACCGCGCGGGCGGCGATCCCGTCGAGGCACCGCGGAAGCACGGGATCGAAGACAGCGTCGCCGAACGACTCCCGCAGCCCGAGCAGGCATGCGCGGATGGCGCGGATGAACAGTCCCGGGCCGCTTGAATAGAGCCGCCAGCCGCCGCGCACGCGCACGGAACCGGTCCGCAGCTCCCCCCATCGGCGCGCCGCCTCGACGCGGTCATGGAAATCGGCGTCGGAGCTTGAGAAATAAACGTTGCTCTGGCGGGGCATTGCGTGGGCCAGAACCTCCCCCAGGCCCACCGGGTTTACCACCTGCAGCGCGTTCCAGAGCCGGTCGGCGTCCCCGACCTTGGCCATGGCCTCGGCGTAGCGCAGGTGCGCGTGGACGTACTGCAGCCCGATCTCGCGGCCCACATTCGCAGCCGTGTCCGCCCGCTTGAAGAGGCGCTCCAGGCCGCCGGTGTAGGTCGCCGGCTCGCTCATCAGCCGCGCGCCGTCGGGATACAGCAGCTCCTGGTTCACGATGGCCATGTGGCGCGCAGCCTCCTCCGGCGTGAAGAGCTCGGCCAGGATCGACCGCGTCATCGGAAGCAGCCGGTAGCGGATCCCGGTCACGGCGTCCCAGGGATGGAGGAGGGGACGGGTCGAACCGTCGACCTCCGACACCAGGAACCCCGCGACGACGGAGCCCGGCATCAGCCGCTCTGCAAAGTCGCGGCGCATGCGCGCGAGCAACGCGTCCAGCCGCGCCGCCCGCGCCGGCTCGGATGCCCGGCGCAAGACCTCGGCCAGCTGCCTGAAGGTCTGGTATGCGAGCTCGACGGTCCAGGTGCTGATCATTCGCGTGCGCATCTCCGGGTCCGCGGGCTGAAGCGTGTCGTCCCAGTCCCCGTCGCCGTAGTTGACGAGCGCCGTGCCCGGGACGAATCGGGCCTCGCACATATCGACGACCCGGTCGCAATGCTGAAGCAGGGTCTCGTCGGGGCCCTCGGGGACGAAGCTCCCCGGGTCCGTGTAGCCGGTCTTCCATCTCAGGAATGCCAAATCGTTGCTGGCCTCGACGTAGTCGCAAAGCGCCTTCACCGGCCAGAAGCAGACATCGCCGTGGCTGTGGACCTGCTGGATGGACCGATACGGCGGGTGCATGAACCACTGGGGCCAGGCGCCATCCCGGGCATACTGCTGCGAGAACACGGTCTCGAGCATGCGGCGCGCGATCGGCCACTCGCGCTCGGCTAGAAGCCATTCGGCCGACCCCTGGCAGACATCGCGCACGCCCCAGGCAGCGCCGCCCTGCTGCTCCAGCCCGTGCGGGGCCGAGAAGTGGATGGCGGCATTGTGGGCGAGCCACGGGAGCATTTCATCGAGCCTCGCCACCGCGGGCGCCGATCCGTCCGGGTCCTGCGAATTGCGGGGGGCGGGGGCCAGCGACAGGCGCACCGGCGGGGCAGGCGGCGCGGCCGGTTCGGCTCCGGACCTCCATTCGCATCGCGCCCCCTCCACCTCGGATGGGAGCGAACCCATGCCGTCCGGAGTGCCGCAGAGGATCACGCCGAACCGGCTCACCTTTGCCGTGCGCAGCACAAGGCAGGGCTGGCCCCTGGAGCGCCCGTCCGCAAATAGCAGCTCATCCCTCCCGATCTCGGTCTCGCCGCCCGCGTCGGCCGCGGCGATGGCAAAGCAGGCTCCGGGAAGGCGGCTCCCGACGACGCTCGCCGGGTCGGGTATGCATGCGGCCCAGCGCTCATCGTGAAAGACGCGGACTTCGCCGGAGTGGTCAAATTCGTTCACGTCCAGCGCCAGGGTGTGCGTGACCAGGAATTCGGCCGGTTGCCCCCCGCCCGCGACCTGAAGCTCCAGGAAGGCCGCGGCGCGCGAGCGCGAGCACCAGAGCCGGGCCGCAAGGACCAGGTTTCCGGCGCGATAGATCCAGCGGGCGTCCGCCGGCGTCGTGGCGAACGCCGATGGCACGCCCAGCTGCTGCCAGGAGCCCGCCCGGCGGATGAAGACGCGCTGGCCCGCCGCCCGCGCCAGGCCCAGCGATTCCCGGACGACCGGAAGGAGGCGGGCGAAGGTGGGGTTGCCCAGATAGGCCTGTGCCGAGAAGATCCCCGCCGCATAGCACGTCGTGCCGAACTGGCCGGGATCGATCCAGCGCCACCCGCCGCTTCTGAGTATGTGCCCGTGCGGGCGGGCGACGATCGCCTCCTTGTCCCGCCCCACGACATGGGTCGCGCTTCCATGGAAGAACGCCAGGACCCTTCCGTCGCTCCCGAGCTCCTCGTGGCGTCGCTCCCCCGGGAACCATTCGGACCAGTCCTTTTCCTCCGGCCGGTCCCCGTGAAGCCAGGGGGCCGTGACAAAGAGCGACGGCATGGCCGGCGTTTGGGGCGGTTCGTTTGTCGGGCCGGTGGCACAGCGCCCGGCGCCGCCCGGCGACCAGTCCGCGGGCAGCACCTCACGCAGGCGGTCGAGATCCGCCGCGCTCGAGGCCTCGGGGTGGTCGGGGAGGAGGCGGGCCACGAAGAGAATGTCGCTCGAGGCTCCCGGTTCCAGATCGACGGCACGGCTCTGGAGTCCCGCGAGGGCGGATTCGTACTGCAGCCTGCGCGATTGCAGGCTCTTATTCCGCACGGCTGCCGGCACGCCGACCAGGCGATGGTCCGAGCCGAAGAACTGCCTCGCGTCCGTGCAGAATGCCGCGGCCCCGCCTGCGCAGGCCACGGCCAGCCACGGGTGGCGGCCGCCGGCCATCGGCTGATTCTGGCGCGCTAGGATCACCCAGCCCAGTTGCGCGTCCTCCAGGGGAAGGAGGTCGATGTACTGCGATGTGAAGGCCTCGCTGTTGCGCACGGCCGCCTCGTCGCCCAGGCCCAAGTCCTGAGCGTGGAGGACATCAACGTTGAGCCGGCCCCCCGTCCCATTGGCCAGCTGCACCCGCCAGGCCCAGGCCGCCTGCTCCGGGTGCACGGTCAGCGTCACCGTGCTCTGCAATCCGGCGCATGGAGCATGGGACCATTCAAACGACAACGGGCCGCGGCCGCGGTGGGCGACACCCGAGCCGACGAGCGGCGCCCAGCCGGCCGCGCCGTCCCCGGCGCGCCAGCGGAGAATCAGGCGGAAGAGCCCGTCTTCCGCGGGCCCCGGCAGGAACTGGTTGATCAGGGTGGGGCCATGGCGCAGCGCGAATAGCGCCCCTCCGGGCGTAATCTGCGCCACGAGCCCGGACTGCGAAGCCAGCTCCGCCAAGCCGAAGCCGGAGGCCTTCTTCAGCGTGGAGGCCGTCGACTGGCGCGAAATCGACCGCCGGTCGGCCGCAGCTGGTCCGTCGCCCAGCGGAACGACATCAGAGGGCGAAGCGGGCACTTGGGGGATGATTGCGCGGATCAGCGAAACGATGGTCCATGGGGTTCAACGGGTCGGCATGCGGTTGACGGACTGGAAGGTCGGCTGGAACGCGTGTTGGGGTTGTCGGCCTCCGGTCGGCGGGATTCGGCGCCGGAGAGGGGCGCCGGCCGGTGCGGTAAGCCTGCAGGGTGCTGCGGTGTCTTATATGACAACGTTTGCATGGCAACATTAAATGGCAGCCGGAGATTCCCTGCCCGCGGTTCTCGGCCCGGCGAATCGCCGGGCCATTTCCTCTAAGGCAGGGCGATTCCCGGGGCAAATCGGGACCGCAGGCCGATACCCGGCACATGGGGCCGGACAAGGCGCCCGATTGAAAATGATTGCGCAGACGGCGCCCCGTTAGGCGCTGCTGATGACCTGGGTCGAGTCCCGGATCACCAGGGCGGCCGGGAGGTCGCTTAGGGCTCCGGCGTATGGCTGCGGCGGCCGGGTCGCAGCCTCGATCAGCAGGCTGACCGCGCGCTCGGCGAGGTCGGCGAGCGGCTGGCGGACCGTGGTCAGGGCGGGGCGGCACGTGGTGGCCCACAGGCCGTCGTCAAACCCCACGACCGAGAGGTCCTTCGGGCAGCTCAACCCGGCCGAGCGAACCGCATCGATGGCCCCGAAGGCTATCTCGTCATTGGCGCAGCAGACGGCGGTCGGCAGCTGACCGGCGCCGAGGAAGGCCTGGATGCCGCTCCGGCCCGTCTCGGCGCTGAACGGTCCCTCATATATCCACTCCCGGCGGGGCTCGACGCCGTCGCGCCTCAGAAAATCGATGTACCCCTGCTTGCGCTCGTGCGCGTCCCGGGAGCCGGGGGGGCCGAGCAACAAACCAATCTTCCTGTGCCCGAGTTGCAGCAGCAGGCTGGCCGCCGAACTGGCGCCACCCTGGTTGTCGATGCCGACGACGGGCACGCCGAGCGAGGAGGGATCAACATCGGGAGGGAGGGCCGATTTCGTCAGAACCAAGGGACGGCGGTAACCCTGCAGCTTCTCGACATCGGCCTCCGACAGGGGCTCCGCCAGGTAGATGATTCCGGATGAATCGAGGCCGAGGTGCTGCAGGGCCTCGCGGAAATCCATCCTGGGCGTCTTGTGCAACGTGCAGATCTGCACATCCCAGCCGCGGGTCGCCGCGGCGTGCAGGGACCCCGCCAGGAAACGCCCGTAGAATTCCGAGAAGAAGATGTTCTCGTCCAGCGGGACGACGACCGTCAGCGTGGGGTTCAGGCCCTGTCGCAGGATCCGGGCACCCGGGTTTGGGGAGAATCGCAGGCGGTCCGCAAGGTCCAGGATCTCCTTGCGGCGGACCGGGCTCACCAGGTGCGCCGTCTCCTGCCTGAGGGCGCGCGATACCGTCGATGGCGACACTCCCAGCCGAGTCGCTATCTGCACGATGCCGTCCTTGTGCTTCTTGGCTCGGGGCTGGAAGGTCATGGCGCGGAGGGCCATAGAGGACAGCAATTCGGCAATGCGGCCGCAAGCAAACTCTTGCAATCATTTGCATCCGCTGCGCCCCGAGTCCGCCCTGCAAGAATCTTCGCAGGAAGGGAGTTTTATATTGCCGTGACCACGTTGGCAGAAATCCTGTCGCAAACAAAATTCCGTCCGACGCCGACCGTGTCGGGACCGGACCCGACCGCCCTTCGCCAAACCCCGCCCTTCTTCTCATGCTCCGAGCCTTTCCCCGGTTGTTTTGCAACCCATTGTTGCTTAATGCAATCAGGCTTGGGCTCTTGCTTGGCATTTCCATCCCGGCGGCGGCGGAGAATCAACCCGCCCGCTGGCCCGGGGCACGGCCGTCGGCCGTGCTTTCGCCGGAGGACGACGCTTTGCTCGACGAGCTGCAGCGGTCGGCCTTCAGGTATTTCATGGAGCAGGCGGACCCGCGCACCGGCCTGGTGCGCGACCGGGCCCGGTCGGACGGATCCGCGAGCCCGGGCAAGGCCAGCGTCGCCGCCTCCGGATTCGCCCTGAGCGCCTGGGCAGTCGCGACGCAACGGGGCTGGACCGACCGGGACACGGCGGTCAGCCGCGTGCGCCTGGCGCTTCACTTCCTCGCCGAGAAGGCGCCGCGCAGGCACGGCTTCTTCTACCATTTCATGGAAATGGACACCGGGGCGCGCGCATGGAAGTGCGAGCTGTCGCCCATCGACACGGGGCTGTTCTTTGCCGGCGCGATCATGGCTAGGGAATATTTCTCCGACCCAGAAATCACCAAGCTCGTCAATGGACTTTTCAACGACGTGGACTGGGAATGGTTCCTCAACGGAGGCCAGACCCTTGCGATGGCCTGGCATGACGAGGAGGGATTCTCACGCTACAGGTGGGACCACTACTCGGAGGACATGATGCTCGGCTTCCTCGGAATGGGCGCCGTGGAGCGGCCGCTGCCGGAGGGATACTGGGACGCCTGGTCGCGCACGCCGGTCGGCACGTACGCCGGGTTTCACTTCATCGAGGGGCCCCAGCTCTTCATCCACCAGTTCACCCACGCCTACGTCGATTTCCGCGACCTGCGCGACGCGTACGCGGACTATTATCGGAACTCGGTCCTGGCATCGCTGGCCCAGCGCCGCTTCTGCAGCGACCTGAGAGGCGAGTTTCCAAGCTGGGGCGAGCGGCTGTGGGGGCTGACCTCCTCGGATTCGGCGAACGGCTACAAGGCCTGGGGCGGCCCGCCGAGGACCGAGGACGCCAACGCCTTGGACGGCACGATAGCCCCCTGCGCGGCCGCCGGTTCCGTGGCGTTTGTTCCCAACGAGGCGATGACCACGCTTCGCTACATGCGCACGGCCTATGGCGACAGGATCTGGAGCCGCTACGGATTCGTGGACGCGTTCAACCCGGAGACAGGCTGGGTCAACTCCGACGTGATCGGCATAGATCTCGGCGTCACGCTGCTGCAGGCGGAAAACGCCCGGAGCGGGCTTGTCTGGGCTGTCTTCATGCAGGCGCCGGAAGTGCAGCGCGCGCTGACGCGGGCCGGGTTCCTATCGCAGAGGCGCGACCTGCCGTGGGCGGACACGGAAAGGCTGCGCGTGATCGCCTCCCAGGCCTGGGAGTCGATCGAGGCCGAACCCGTGGATGCCCGCTACCTGGGCATCGGGATATCATCGGTCCTTGCCGCCGGGGCGATCGGCCTCATCCCGGAGGACGACGCGGTGAACCGCATCACCGCCATGCTCAAGTCCACATTGGTCCCGCCGGGCGAACGGGCGCTGGGCCAATATGCAGCAGGCCTCGTGACGCTTCGCCAGGCGATTCCGAGACTTGCGCCGGAAGCCACCAGGCGCCTTGCGGCCATCGACTGGAGGAAGGTCCCGAATGAGTCCAACCTGCTCGGCTCCATCAACCGGCTGGCCGTCTTCTTCCAGGTTGCCACCGGGGCCCGGCCGGCGTCGGCTTGGACTGATCTTAAGCGGGTGTCCGAGGCGGAGGGGCCGGTGTACGTCCTGGAGCCCGCGCTGGTGCGCGACCAGCTGGTGCCCGGCCTCTGGCTGGACGAACGCTTCATCGTCACGGGCGCCTCCGCCTCCCAGCTGGCCTATGCCATCGCGATAGAGTACCGCAAGACCTCCACCGCGACGTTCCCGCTAGACGTGCAGAGCACCGCGCTCCTGCTCGAGCATTTTCCCGCCGAGGTCGCCGCCGGCCTCAAGAGGGCCAACCTGCCGGCCGGCTGGTTCGGGCAGGCGACTCCCGTCGACCGCGCCCTGCTGCTCCTCAGCCTGGCAAACCTGCTGGCGCCCGAGTGCCTGCGCGAGTGGTTTCAGCAGGACCCGCTGGCTCAAGCGGGACGGGCCGCGATCGGCGAGTTTAGCCAAGCGGCGTTTGGCGGGGAGAACTCTCTTTTCGCGCGCAACGAGCTGGCGGTGCCGACGCCGGTGCCCCCCGAGCGATTGGCAAGCGTCGTGAGCTCGGCCCTCCCGCGCGAAGAGTGGAAATGGATCGTCGTGAAAGGACTGGAGTACAAGGTCTCGGACGCCGACGTCCGGCCGGGCGACCCCGCCCTGGAGCTTCGCTTCGCGCTGACGTGGGACAGGCAGGCGCTGCATTTCCATGCGGATGTCACGGACACGCCTCCCGGATTCTCCATTCCGGCCGGACGGCGCTCCGTCGAGCTGTTCATCAATCCGAAGCGCAACGGCCTGGTGTGGCGGACACCGGACAACTTCCAGTTTGCCTACAGTCCGGACGGCACGGCGATGGAGTGGTTCCACAACCGCCCCGCCACCGCGCGGATCCGCGCGACGGAGCATGGCTATGCCGTGGACGGGGACATCAAGTGGACCGAGCTTGGCATCGCCCCGCGACCCGGCCTGGAGTTTGACCTTACGGCCAGCGTGACCGCCGGCGGCATCTACGAGTGGGATCCTTCGCTTGAGCTCAGCTGGCGCTATTACCGGCTCCCCGACGACGGCTTTGGCCTCGGCACCGTCCGCCTGGAGTAGTAGCCTCGGTTCCGTCAGGTCCTAGTGCGCCATGCCCGCAACCCACCCACGCTGGCTATCGCTTGCCGCTGTGCTCGCAGCGGGACTCGCGGGCTGCGCCCGGCACGCGGATGGCGGCGCTTCGGGGTCGCGCGTGGTCGTGGACTACTGGGAGAAGTGGAGCGGCTTTGAGGCGGATGCGATGCAGGCGGTCGTCGACGACTTCAACCGCAGCCAGGACCGGATCGAGGTGCGGTTCCTGTCGGTGAGCGAGGTGGACACCAAGCTCCTTCTCGCCGCGTCGAGCGGCCATCCGCCCGACGTCGCCGGGCTCTGGTCGGAGAATATCCCGGACTTCTCGGAAAAGGGCGCCCTGACCCCGCTCGACGGGGGCATCGCCGCGTCGGGGCTCGGCCCCGACCACTACATCCCGGTCTACTGGGAGCTCTGCCGCCACCGGGGTTTCACCTGGGGGCTGCCGACAACGCCGGGATGCGTCGCCCTCTTCTACAACAAGAAGCTTTTCCGCGCGGCCGGCCTTGATCCCGAGCGCCCGCCGAGGACCCTCGCGGAGCTCGACAGCATGGGCAGGCGCCTCACGGTTGTCGAAATCGAGCGCGCCGGACGCCGGGTTCGCGTTTCGTTCGCCGACCTGACTCCCGGGGAGCGCGAGGGGCACCATTTCACGCTGGTGCAGCTCGGCCACCTTCCGCAGGACTCTGGAATGTATGTGTCGGCGTGGGGTTTTTGGTTCGGCGCCCGGTACTATGACGGCGACCGGCGCATCCTTGCCAACGATGCCGGCAATCTGGCGGCATACCGGTGGCTGAGGGAGACGACCCAGGCCTACGGCGTGGACAACCTGCGCGATTTCGGGTCCAGTTTCGGCATCCAGCAGTCGGGGCAGACGCCGTTCCTGGGGGGATCCGAGGCGATGGTCGTGCAGGGCCCCTGGTGGCCGAACTTCATTGAGAAATACGCTCCCGGCCTGGAGTGGGGCGCCGCGCCGTGCCCCGCCGCCGACGGCGTTGCGGGCGGCGCGCCCGTGACCGTCGCGCAGGCCGATGTCGTGGTGATCCCGAGGGGGGCTCGGCACCCGCGCGAGGCGTTCGAGTTCATCCGCTACCTCCAGCGCCAGGACGTGGCGGAGAAACTGGCGAGGTCCCAGCAGAAGTTCACCGCGCTTAGCCAGGTCTCCGAGGGGTTCCTTGCGGCCCATCCCAATCCGGCCATCCGGCTGTTCATCAGCCTTGCTCGGAGCCCGGGGGCCCGGGCCCTGCCGCGCCTGTCGATCTGGCACGAGTACAATGCCGAGATGTCGGTGGCGGCCGAGCGCGTCCAGAACCTCGGCTACACCCCGGCGGCGGCCCTTGCGGAGGTCCAGGAGAGGGTGCAGTGGAAGCTCGACCGCGTTTCCCGGCGCTGGGATGCGGTCGGCAAGGAGCGTATGGCGGAGTGGAGGGCTTACAGTGACTGGTGACCGCCGGCGCACCTGGTTGGGCCTCGCCTTTGTGAGCCCCTGGCTCCTCGGCGTGGCGGCCTTCACCGCCTACCCGGTCGCGGCGTCGCTTTACTATTCGTTCTGCGACTACGACGTGCTCTCCAAACCCGTGTGGGTCGGCCTTCTTAACTACAGGGACATGGCTTCGGACAGCGTGTTCTGGAAGTCGGTCGGCAACACACTCATTTTCAACCTGATGGCGCTGCCGCTAGGGCTCGTCGCTTCGCTGGCCCTCGCGCTGCTCCTCAACCAGCCCGTGCGCGCGCGGGGCGTGTTCCGGGCAATCTATTACCTTCCGTCGCTCGTGCCGGCGGTCGCGAGCGCTATGATCTGGCTCTGGATCCTCAACGGCCGCCTCGGGCTCCTCAACACGGCGCTCGGCGCCGTCGGAGTCCATCACCCCCCGCAGTGGCTCGGCGACCCCGCGTGGACCAAGCCGTCGCTCGCGGTGATGTCAATGTGGGGCTGTGGAAACACGGTGGTGATCTACCTCGCGGCCCTGCAGGGCGTGCCGCGTTCGCTGCTCGAGGCCGCGATGATCGACGGGGCCTCGGCATGGGATCGGCTCATCCACGTGACCCTTCCGGCCATTTCCCCGGTGATCTATTTCAACCTGATCATCGGCATCATAGGCGGGCTGCAGGTCTTTGTCTCGGCCTTTGTCATGTTCGGGGGGCCGGGGCCGGACCGGTCGGTCCTGTTCTACGCGGTCTACCTCTACGAGAACGCCTTTGAGTACCGGCAGATGGGCTATGCCTGCGCAATGGCATGGATGCTCTGCCTTCTTATTCTGGCCCTCACGTGGCTGGCGTCGCGGTCCTCGCGCCGCCTCGTGTACTACCAGGGGGAGTAGGCGACGATGCGCGGACCCGCGAAATTCCTCACCTACGCGCTCCTCCTCGGCGGCGCGGCCGTGTTCATCCTGCCGTTCGCGTGGATGCTCTCCACCGCCTTGAAGCCGCTCGACCAGACGCTCGCGCAGCCTCCCGAGTGGCTGGCGCGCCGCTATGACGCGCGGCTGGGCGGCCGGCTCCAGGAGGTCCGGCCCGGCGCGCTGGTCACCGAGCCCAGTCTCTGGGCGCGCATGCGAGGGGCCGCGCAACCGGTGGTGCTCGCCGCCGCCTCGGTTCGCGGCGGCGCGTGGCAGCCGGCGGCCGGGCCCGCAATGCCGGTCGAGGTCCTCAAGACGATTCCCGCCTCGGCATCGGAGCCGTGGCGCGAGATAAGCGATCTCTCGGGCGGGCAGAAGGACGTGGTGCCCGCCTCGTCGGTATCCTCGCATATCTCGCCGCGGTGGGAGAATTTCCCCCGGGCCATCCGCGCCATGCGCCGCTTTCCCCGCTATCTAGCGAACACGCTCGTCCTTTGTGTCCTCAATGTCGTCGGCACGGTGCTTTCCAGCGCGCTCGTGGCGTACGGATTCGCCCGGCTGGAGTGGCGGTGGCGCGACCCGCTGTTTGGGCTATTGCTCGCGACCATGATGATCCCGTTCCCCGTGGTGATGGTGCCCCTCTTCGCGCTTTTCCGCTGGCTCGGCTGGATCGGGACGCTGAGGCCGCTGTGGGTGGGCTCGTTCTGCGCCAACGCATTCAACGTCTTTCTGCTGAGGCAGTTCTTCAGGACGATCCCGGGGGACCTCTCCGAGGCCGCCCGGATCGACGGCTGCGGCGAGTTCAGGATCTTCTGGCAGATCATCCTTCCGCTGTGCCAGCCGGCGCTCGTGGTGGTGGCGCTGTTCACCTTCATGGGCACGTGGAACGACTTTCTCGGCCCCCTCATCTACCTCACGGACGAGCGCGATTTCACACTCGCCCTCGGCCTGCGGGCGATGCAGACGACCGGCTCCGGCGGCAGCGAGTGGAACTACATGATGGCGGCGAGCACACTCGTGATCCTTCCCGTGGTTGCGCTCTTCTTCGTGGCACAGCGCAGTTTCATCGAGGGCATCGCCCTCACAGGGACAAAGGCCTGAGGCCAGGGGCCGTCATCCTGCGGCGACGGCCCTCCTTGCCGGAGCCAAGTCAACGGTCTATGTCTCGGCGCCGAGGCTTCCGGCCGGGTTCGGCGCGAAGCCGCCGCGCGTGAGGGTCTATTCCCGGACGAGCGTGGTGAGGCTCCGGGCGGGCAACCGGAGCCTCCGGGGAGCGCTGCCCGCGTCGAAGCTCACGTGGGCATCCCGATAGCCCGCGAATTCCGTGGTGGTCACGGTCCTCCACGACCCGGACGTAAGCCCCGAAACCAAGGCCTCGCAGTCGGGCCCGGTGTTCAGCACGTGGACGACAAGCGCGTCCTTCCGGGCAAACGCGCTGACCTGCACCTCGGGTCGGTCGCTGGAGGTCCTCACCACCTCGCTCTTGGCGGGCGACAGGTTCACGAACTGCTTCATCAGCCAGAACCGTGGCGTCGGCTCGATGGCGCCGTCGGCGGCGACGTGCACCAGGCCGTAGTCCTCCGTGAACTGCCAGTAGATCAGCGCACGCGGCCTGGCGTGGCGCAGCAGGTCCTGGAACTGGCCGGCCTCCCTGAGGCCATAGGCGAAGCTGTCATACATCCTGTTCTTGTACGCCCCCGGATCCACCCCGGCCTCGGCCACGAGCAGAGGCAGGCTCAGCCATTCGGCGACGTCGCCCCACGCCTCGTATTGCTCCGGCGTGCCGGCGCCCCAGCTGTGCACCGAGACCGCCCCCACATAGCGCATAGCCTCCGGATCGGCTGCGGCCGCCAGCACGAACTTATGCGAATCCCGGGGGTTTGCCGTGTCGCCCAGAAGCATCCTTGTCTTGAGACCAAGCGACGCGAGGTGTGCACCGACGCGCTTTATCTCATCCCGGTGGGACTCGGCTGTGAATCCGACGTTCACGCCCAGGTCGGACTCGTTGAAGGAGAATAGGTCCGGCTCCGCCCCGTAGTGCTCCTTGAGGTATACAAGGTAGCTGCCAATTAGTTCGAGCAACTCGGGCCAGCGATCCGGCGCGATCTGCCGCGCAAAGGCGCCAAACGGCCTCTGGTTGGGGTCCGTGTAATAGCGCTCGGGCAGGAACCAAATGCTTATTATCCAAGGGATGCTCATTCTCTGCACGCGCTGCATGAGCTCAAAATCGCGCGTCAGCTGCGGGCCCGGGCCGCCCACCTTGCGGTCATGCTCCCAGGCGACAGCCTTCATCTCGAGGCGGGCCCAGGTCACCTGGAGGTTCTTCAGCGTGTAGTCCACGACGGGGGTGTCGACATAGAGGCGGTAGTTGCCCCCAAAGCCGTCGAAGGGATAGAGGTGTGCCGCCGGGTCCACGGACAGGTTCGCGACGGCCGGCCCGGGCGCGCCTGCAAGTCTCAGCTCGAGCCCGAGATTGAGGGCGTCTCCCATCATCCACGGTCCCGAGAGCACGCCGATGCGCACGCGGTAGGACCGTCCGGACGAGTCCCAGACGTCGGTCACGGTGACGGGCCGGGGCTGGTCGAGCGCAATCGAAAGCCTCCAGTTTCCATGCTCGTCGGCGAAGGAGACGCCTGAGGTGGTCTCACTGAAGAATCTCGGGTCGGCCGGCTTGGTTTCCGGGAGCGGCGCGCCGGACGGCTCCATGTGCCATCCGGCAAACGGGGCGCGGGGCAGGTCGATCACGTAGTCGACCGATTCCACGTCCAGGGGAAACCGGAACGCCGCCCGCCCGGGGAACGGGGACTTCGAGGTGAGGGACCCCTGGAGCGCGACACCGGAGTCGGACTCGCTCCACGCCACTGCGAGCTGGGCCTGGCTGCCGTTGGGGAACGCCACTGTTCCCTCCCATTTCTGGTCGAGCCCCTCGCGCGCGATCGGCGAGCGCTGGTCGTTCGGCTGGGCGGAGACGCCGGGGGCTCCCGTGAAGCGGACCTTGAATTCGCCGCGAACGGGCAGCTCAACTCCATTTGAGATGAGCGAGGTCAGCCTTCCGGCCGAGTCATAGGTCGCGCGCTCGGCCGCGAGGCAGGCGGCTCCCGTGCAGAGCGCAAACAGGGTGGCTTTCTTTAACATGGGGCTGGGATTCCAACCTAGCATCGATAGTCGGCCCGACAAATCGTTTCGCCGTTTTCCTGCGCGCCCGGCCGCGGTCCCCAAGGCCGCGATCCTGCCTGCCGCACGCCGCGGCCCGGCGGGCAATCTCCGGACAGTCCCGTTCGACATTGGCCGGACCGGGCCCGCCGGCTGGCCTTCGGCGATGGGCGGCATTGTCGTTGGGAAGCGCGGCTCCCGGGTTGCGGTCGCCATGACCCGCGCCTGACGGAGGCGCAATCGCTTGCATGCCTTGCCTGGGAGAACTAGGTATCTTCAGGCTAGGGCGTGCCCCAGGACCAGATGAACGTTCCCCGCGTTGTTCAAGTGACAGCATGCCTGCTCGCGGGCTGCGGCGCGCAGCTTGGCGCCCAGACGGCTGCCGCACCCCCATCGGAGGGTGCGGTGGGGATTACCGCCGTTTCTTCAAGGGTGAGCAAGGACTACGTCCGCACGAAGCTTCCGGACGGTTCTTTCCAGCCCGAGGAGTACGCCTTCGGGGACGGCGGCCTTTACGGCGGAACATTCAAGGACGCCTCGGTCGACAAGGTGAGATTTCTGGACGTGGCGCGAATAATCTCAGTTCCGCTGAGATCCCAGAATTACGTTCCCGCGAGGGACGTGAGGACGGAAAAGCTCCTGATCATGGTTCACTGGGGAACGACCAACGTGTCGGAACCGTTCTCCGCGACACCCGGGTACCTGACCAATCTGGAGGCCAATGACCTTGCAGGCCCCCAGGCGAAGGCCTCGCGCGATTTGGCCAACCTCCAGCTCGCCGCGGAAGACGTCCAACGCAACCACATCGATTTCATGAACGCCAGGATGCTGGGCTACGACTCGGAGAATCTGATCGGAACATACTACGGCAGCACGGTAGGGAACACAGGGATGCTTGCGGCCCATCGGGAGGAGCTGATCAACGAAATCGAGGAGAACCGGTACTTTGTGGTGCTGATCGCGTACGACTTTCAGCTGTTTAGAAAGGAGAAGAAGCTGAAGGCCCTCTGGGAGACCCGCTTCAGCATCAATGAACCGAGCAATGACTTCGCCAAGGCGCTGCCCGTTATGGCGCAATACGCGTCAAAGTACTTCGGCCAGGACAGCCACGGGCTGCTGAGGAAGCAGGTCCCCGAGGGAAAGGTCAAGGTGGGTGAGCCCAAATCCCTCGGCGAGCTCGAGGCGCCCCAGAAGTGAGCCGCGGGCGCCGCTATACCGATCACTCCCGGCCCGCCCTGTCCGGCACCGGGCCCGATTGATAACGGCGCCCGGATCTCCCGAGCTCATGCCTTCAGGGGAACCACCCGCCGGCGGAATCCGGCTCGTCGGGTGCGGGCCGCCGGGCACGTGCCGAATCAGAGCTTCTCGTTCATCCTGCGCAGGCGTTCGGCCATGATGGCCATAAGCTGCAGCGAGAAATAGGGGGTCTGCTCCACGAGGAATATGAATCGCTTCCGATCGACGCGAACAAGCTCGGCATCGGACCTCACGACGGCGGACGCACCGCGTGGCTGGTCCTCAACGAGCGCCATCTCGCCGAAGACGCCGCCGGATTCCACGGTCTCGATGACCTTGCCTTTGATCGTGATTTCGACGGCGCCCTTGACGACTGCGAACATGTGGTCGCCGCGATCGCCCTCGCGGAACACGGTGTGGCCGGCGGGGAGCCGCTCGACCTGCGTATCCTTATTGAAAAGGTTGATCTTCATTGGGGGGGTGAACGTGTAGATTCGAGGCGCAATGGCAACAATTCCCGCGATTCATCACCGATCCGAGATGCGAAAGCCGCGGGGGTTCCAAAGGCGCCCCGGAATCGAGTGGATCGCCCAAATATCCCGGTATTCCAGGCAGCGGATCCGGGCTGGGCCTCGGACGGTCTGTCTATAGACGTCGGCTGCAACCCAGCGCCTCCAACGGCGCCCTCTAAACAGAGCGCCAAAGCAAACGCTAACTTTCTCATAAGCCGTCGAATGGATTCTACCGCTACCCAGGCACAGGCTTAAAATCCGAGAAGGAACCCAACCGCCGCCTCGTCTCGATTTTGATATGCTAACGACGGTTGGCATATCGATAGTTAGCCCGCCCTTTTCCGCGTTGACGCGGACGGATAGTCAAAGTAGATACGATACATGAAGACTACCATTCAACGTTGGGGAAACAGTCTTGCCCTCCGTATCCCTAAGGCGTTTGCGGAAGAGACACATGTGAAAGACGGCACGCCGGTGATTCTTTCGCTTTCGGATGGATCGTTGGTTGTTCGACCGGCAAGGCGAGCAAAGGAATCGCTCAGGGCTTTGCTTTCCGCAGTCGACTCATCCAATCTGAACGTCGCGACGTTCGAGGATGCGCCCATAGGCAAGGAGATTTGGTGATGAGCCCATATACGCCTCAGCGGGGGGACATTGTGTGGCTTAGCTTCTCGCCTCAAGCCGGTCTCGAACAGGCTGGTCGCCGGCCTGGACTCGTGTTGTCGCCGGCCAAATATAACGGGAAAGTTGGGTTGATGCTCACGTGCCCAATTACCTCTAGGGTGAAAGGGTACCCATTTGAGGTCGAGATTCCCGCTGGAGCTGGCGTCTCTGGGGTCATCCTGTCCGATCAGCTGCGCAGTCTTGACTGGCGTGAACGTCGCGCGGAATACGTGGGCAAGGTCGACGTAGGCACGTTGGACAATGTGCGGGCAAAGCTTGATGCCGTGCTATATGAGGAGGGCTAACCAACACCTGAGGTGAGCCGTACAAGCCTTTTTATGTTAGGCATAGTTTGCCGCTGAGTGGCGAGTGGCGGCGGTGGAGGGCCTGGATATA
>Ga0181530_10001608_pt1 | contig 28148 bp, 21 predicted proteins | sample PEATcosm2014_Bin_42_FD_119769 | JGI IMG/M metagenome (GOLD analysis project Ga0181530, IMG submission 119769) | Peatland microbial communities from MTU Mesocosm Facility, Houghton, MI, USA - PEATcosm2014_Bin10_60_metaG | ecosystem: Environmental > Terrestrial > Soil > Wetlands > Peat | place... | reverse complement strand
TTTCCCGGATCTTGTTGTACTCAATGTCGCCGAATATGAACAGTTTGTTGCGAATGACAGGCGCGCCGAGGCTGCCGCCGAAGTCGTTACGCTTGTAGGGCGGTTTCGACGTCGCGAAGAGATTTTTCGCGTCCAGCACCTGATTGCGCAGAAAGTCGTAAGCCGTGCCGTGAATCTGGTTGGTGCCGGACTTGATCGACACGCTCACGACTCCCGAGGAAGAACGGCCATATTCGGCGGAGAAGGTATTAGTCACGACCTTGAATTCCTGAATCGCGTCGATCGACGGCTTGATCGCTTCTTTCTGGTTTCCGTACGAATAACGGATCGACTGGTTGTTGTTGTCGACTCCGTCCAGCAGGAAACCGACCGCATAGCCCTGCTGCCCGCCGACGCTGATGCCGATTCCCGAATTAATGGAAGGAATCGTGCCCGCCGAGAGTACGGCGAGTTGCATGTAGTCCCGCCCGTTGAGCGGAAGATCCTCGATCTGCTGGTTCCCAATCACGGTGCCCACGGTAGCGTCGGCGGTTTGCAGAAGCGGCGCCGAGGCTTCCACGTTCACGCTGTCCGAGACCTGGCCCAGCTGGAGCACCGCGTCCACCTGACGCACGTCTCCGATATCGAGCACTACGCCCGTCTGATTGAATCGCTTGAACCCCGCGGCTTCAATGCTGATCGTGTATTCTCCGATGCGCACCGGAGGAGTCCGGTACTCCCCGCGCTGGTCCGTCTGGACCTGTATCGTTGCGCCCGTCGCAAGATGCTTCACCGTGACCGTTGCCGACTGAACCGCTGCCCGCGTCGGGTCCACTACCGTTCCCACCACGATGGCGTCGCCGCCCTGCTGCCCATAAAGACTCGCCGCGAGAAGTATTGCTGTTGAAAACCGAGAAATTGCCCGCATGTAAACTCCTGGTGCGCAAGTTTGCTGTTAAGATCCCGAGCCTTCAGCGGGCATGGCTGGAGCCGACGATTATGACTTGCGCCGCAAACTGGAGGAGACTGCTCCGCGAGGTTGCCACGCTCAAATGGGAACTACTTCACGCCGTCGATTGGGACTGCGCCGGATTGCGGCCCGCGCGTCCACCGAGGACCTCCGCGGACAATGCCGCCAGCGTGATCCTCCGCTTCCGGCTCAAACTTCGCAGATATTCGTAGGCCTGCTCCTCGCTGACGTTCTGCTCCGCCTGCAGTGCGCTCTTGGCCCGTTCCACCAGCTTTCGTCCCGCCAGCCGTTCGTTGACAATTCTCAACTCCCCGCGCAGCCGGGCGATCTCATTTGCGCACCAGGTTGCCCATCCCAGAAGATTCAGATTCTCCGCCACCGCATCCGGAACCTCGGAAACCGGAGGCCTCGATTCGGTAAATCCGATGACGCCCGCTGTTCCCTCCTGGCCTCCCCGCGACGGAAACAACAGAAACGATTTCGAGCGTTCCGAAATCGTATCTCTGAGATGTGCCGCCAGCCGGCTCCCGTCCACCGAAACCACCGATGTTCCCTCCGCGGCTGTGTTGTGTACCACGTCGTCGAGAAGCCGGTTGGATTTGACCCGCCGCCGCTCCGGGCCGTCGTCCCGCGAACGCCGCCAGAAGTACGTCACTTCGACCTGCGAACCGGCAGCGTGGAGCAGAGCGATAACTTCTGTTCCCAATCCGATGGCGGCCCGCTGCAATCCCGACGAAGCGCCCGCAATCACATGCGCGTGCGTGTTCTCCATAATTTACTCACTCACTGCGAGATTTTGGCTGAGACCCGTGACGGCATTGTCAACGGAGATGGATTTTGACGGCAATAGAACCAGGAGTGAACTCGGTGGTCTGCCGCCAATCTTTACGCGGAGATCGCCTGGCAGGGGCAACAACAACAACGCGATGCGAAGACTATGAAGCTCATGTACACTAACCCTATCGAGTATGTCATGAAAGCCCAACCCTGTCAAGCAGAAAGAACAATTTTGTTGGAATGAATGGTAGTCCGCACTTTGTTCTATTCCCTCGGTGCGATCCCCAAAGTGCGCATCTTCCGGTAGAGATTGCTGCGTTCGAGGCCCAGTAACTCCGCCGCGCGGCTCACGTTGCCGTTCGATTCTTCCAGCTTCTTCAGGATGTATTCGCGCTCGGCGGCTTCCCGCACATCCTGCAGACTCCCGTACCGTTCCGCCGGCCTTGCGTGCGCCGGTTTTCGCGCCAGTTGCAGAGGAATATGCCGCGCATCGATTCTGCTCTGCGGATTGAGGATCACGATCCGCTCGATCAGATTGCGCAATTCGCGCACGTTTCCCGGCCATTGATGCGCCGCCAGCGCCTCCAGTGCCTGCGGTGTCAGTTCCTTCGGCTTGCGGCCGTAAGCGCGGGCGAACTCTTCCAGGAAATACGCCGCCAGCGCCGGAATATCCTCCTTCCGTTCGCGCAGCGGCGGCACGTGGAACGGAATGACATTCAGCCGGTAAAACAAATCCTCGCGGAAATTACCGCGCTCGATCTCCACTTCGAGATTCTTGTTCGTCGCCGCCACTACCCGCACGTCCACCTGAATGGATTCCGCCGCTCCCACCGGTTCGAAGCGCTGGTCTTCAAGCACGCGCAGCACCTTCGATTGCGTCAGCAGGCTCATGTCCCCCACCTCGTCGAAGAACAGCGTGCCTCCATCCGCCTTCTGAAACTTGCCCACCTTCCGTTCGTGCGCCGGCGTGAAGCTTCCCTTCATATGTCCGAACAACTCGCTCTCGATCAGGCCTTCGGAAATCGCCGCGCAGTTCACCTCCACGAACGGGTTCGCCGCCCGCGGGCTCAGTGCGTGCAGGGCGTGCGCCGCGAGTTCCTTGCCCGTGCCGCTCTCCCCATAGATCAACACTCGCCCGTTGGTCCCCGCCATCAGCGCGAGTTGCTGGCGCAGGGCTTTCATCGGCACGCTGTCGCCGACGATGTGGGGCGCGCCCGCGGCCGCCTCGCGCAGCTCGTCGTTCTCCAGCCGCAGGCGCCGGTGTTCCAGCGCGTGTCTCGCCACCAGCAGCACGCGATCGATCGAAAGCGGTTTTTCGAGGAAATCGTACGCCCCCAGCTTCGTGGCCCTGACCGCCGTCTCGATCGTCCCGTGGCCCGAAATCACCACCACCTCCGGCCGGTCCGCCTGCGGAATCCGTTGAATCCGGTTCAGCGTCTCCAGACCGTCGATACCCGGCAGCCAGATATCCAGAATCACCAGCTCGAAAATGGAGCGGGCGAGAAGGTCCAGACAACCTTCGCCGTTCTCGACCGCTTCCACCTGAAACCCTTCGTCCTCCAATATGCCGCCGAGGGTCTGTCGAATGCCCGGCTCATCGTCGACGATCAGGATGCGCGGCGCTTTCACGAAACACTCACCTGACCTGTACCAAGCCGCGACGAATTTGTGCCGCTGGTGATCTTGTCACCGGCGCTTTGGCTGCCTTTTTCATCCGGTCAGGCGAGCGCCCCGGTGCTGACCGCCGCGCGCGGCTTCTCCGCCGCCGCGACCGGCACTTCGACCGCGAACCAGGCGCCGCAGGGACTGTTGTCCTCGACGCGAATGTTCGCATTGTGTTCCGTCAGGATGTGGCTCACGATGGCGAGCCCGAGGCCGGTTCCCCGCCCCTTGGTGGAAAAGTAAGGCAGAAACAGTTTCTCTCTTTGCTCCGGTGTGATGCCGCAGCCGGTATCGGCGAAAATGATTTCAACCATGTCTCCCACGCTGGCGCGCGTCTGAACGGTCAGAATCTTCGTCGGCGACTCCTGCATGGCTTCGGCCGCATTGTCGATGAGGTTGACCACCACGCGCTTGAACTGCTCGGGATCGATCGACACCGGCGGCAGATCCGGCGCCAGATCCACGCGCACCTCGATGCCTTCCAGCCGGTCGGCGAATACCCCGATGCCGCTCATCACCACGTCGTTCAACTCGCAGGTAACGGGCTGCGCCGCCGGCAGACGCGAAAACTGCGAGAACTCGTCGACCAGCCGTTTCACCGACGCCGTTTCTTCGAGAATGGTCTCCGCGCACTCACGCACGATTTTGTCCATGGCGGGCGGCATCGCCACCCCCGGTTGGTGCAGATGCCGATTCATCTGACGCAGAATCCGCTCGGCCGAGAGCGCGATCGGCGTCAGCGGATTCTTGATTTCATGCGCCACGCGCCGCGCCACCTCGCTCCACGCCGCCGTCTTCTGCGCGCGCAGCAGATCGCTGGTATCCTCTATCACGATCACGAATCCGGACCCGCGGCGTCCTTCAATGGACGAAACGGTGACCGCCAGATGGAGTGTCTTGCGCGGAGTTTTCACTTCCAGCTGCTGCGTGGCGTGGCCCGTGCGCCGCGCGCGATTCATCAGATAGCGAATCTCCGCCGCGTCCTCGCGCACGAACAAATCTTCCAGCCGCAGGGCGTTGCGGGGCCGCGAATCCGGGAAGATTTCCGCCAGCGCTTTGTTCACCAGCTGAACGGCGCCGTTGGAGTCGACCGAAATCACTCCCGTGGGAATGCTTTCGAGGATGGCCTCGGTGAATCGGCGTCGCGCCTCGATCTCCGTGCGGTTGGCTTCCAGATCGGCGGTCATTCGATTGAATCCGCTCACCAGCTGCGCCAGTTCATCCACCGCGGTCACCTTCACCCTGTGCCCCAGATTGCCCTTGCCGACTTCCTCAACGGCTCCCAACACCGCCGAAATCGGCCCGCTGATCTGCCGCGCCAGGTAATGCGCCAGCCAGGTTGCCACGAAGAGGATGAACAGGGCGATCAGCGACAGCAGTAAAAGATAATTTCGTCTGACAGCCCTTTGCTGTGAGCTTAACTGGCCGAACACACGGTGGTAGTCTTCAATCGCCTTTTGCTGTTTTGCCACGTCCACCGGAATGGCGACTGCGACCCGAACCCAGCCCGCTTCTCCAACGGGCGCGCGGACCGTTATCGCGGAATCGTTCGGCCCCGGAAATTCACCGAAAAAGGCGATCGGCTTTCCGTCCGCGTTCGGCCCCGCGGACGACCCTCCGGACACAGCCACGCTGGCCGCCAATATCCCGCGCGTGCGGCAGAATCGGGCCAGCCAAGCCGGATCGAGACCGGCGCCGTCGTTTCCGGCGACGAGGAGCTTTGTCTCCGGCGTCGCCGCCAGAAGTTCCGCTTCCGCATGCGCCTTGTCCCGCGTCTGCCGGTCGAGCGCCTTGGCGATTCTGTCGAAATCCACCAGCTCGTGTTCGGCGGGCAGGTTGAACCACTTCCGTATGCTGTTGTTCAGCACCGAAACGCTGAAGAGCACCATGAAGAACACCGGCATTATGCTGAGCAGCAGCGCCCCTACCACCAGTTTTGTCTTGATGCGCGATCCCGGACGGTCGCTTCCCCGCTCGATCCAGAGCCTCCAGAGCAGACGGACCAGCATGAACCCCAGATAGACGAAGACCAGGAAAATGATGATCGAGACACCGTAAAAGGCGAACGTCTGGCCTGCGTCGTCGGGCGCGAAGGAGCCGAAGCTTCCGGAAAAAGAGCTCTGCCACACAATCAGCGTTACGGTCACTATGAACAGGACCGCACCGAGACCGTAGAGAAAACGCCTGGACATTGCTAAGGACTGGTTTCAGTATACCGGCGAAAAAAGGGCGGGGCTCCGATCGAATCCCGGAGACCCGCCTGGCCGATTGGGAGCAGATCGCTCCCGTTAAAAGAACAGTTTCAGGGAGACCTGAATATTCCGCGGATTGCTTGAGAACACCGCTTCGGGATTGTTGAACAGCGGGTTCCCGGGCGTGAGGAAATTGCGGTCCACCGCGCCGTTGTTGAGGACGGTTGGATTGTCCACGCGATCCGTGAATCCGGGTACAAACTGCGGATGGTTCAGGAAGTTCAGGAACTGCGCGCCGAACTGCAGTCTCCACCGCTCGGTGATATTGAAATTCTTGTAAAGGCTCAAATCCACGTTGTCGATCGGTCGCAGCGCCAGCGTGTTGCGGCCTCCGTTGGCATAGGCGCCCGGTCCCGCGACGATGTATTGGGCGCTCGGATTGTTGGCGAGGTACGCAACCGTCTGGCCAGCCGAGTTCTTCAGCGCCGTCACGCCGCTGCCCGTGCCGGGAACGCCGCCGGGATTGACGATGGTGCGGTCCCCCGCGGAGTCCTGGTTGAGATTGGAATCGAGCCCGCTCTGGACCGTGGCCATCTCCGCGGTCTCATACGTGTATATCGGCGAGACGGTCCAGTTCCCGACGACGTTCTTCATCATCCAGTTGGACTTCTTAAACCACGGAACGTCATAATGCAAAGCCAGCGTCAGCCGCTGCCGCCGATCCAGCGCGGAAGATGCCTTTTCAATCGACAGGTCCTGCGAATTCTCGGCCCGGCGGGGCGTAAGCGCGGTTGTGTTGAAATCCGCCGTGCTGTTATCGATCAGATGGCTCCAGGTGTACGCTCCCTGAAACTGCAGCCCGTTCGAAAACCGGCGGTTCAGCTGCAGCGCGAGGCCGTTATAAGTCGACCAGCCGTACGGCTCGTCCACGGTGAGCGCGTGATTGGTAAAGCCGGCATTTGCATAGAGCGGAACCAGGTCGGGTTCGCTCTGGAGCATATTCAGGGTGAGCGGAAGCGCATTGAGCGCAGCCTGCGAAGGCATGGACGTGTACGTGGGCAGCGAATTCGCCGCCGTGACCGGAGACTGGGCGACGATCTGGTCCTGCAGGTCGAGATGGACGCCGCGCGTTCCCAGATACCGCGCTTCGAACGTGTAATTCTGCCGGAATACCTGCTGGAATCCGATATTCCATTGGATCGAATAGGGCAGTTCCTGGTTCGGAATGTATGCGGAAGTCTCGGCCCGCGCCTGAGCCGGAGTCAGCGAACCAGCTACCGGCAGGTTCGGCAAAATACCGCCGTTGGCCAGGAAATTGGTTGCGCTTCCACCCGTCACGTCCACCGTTGTCGACAGCTGCGTAGGCAGTTCAATAATGCCTATATTGTCTTAAATTACGTCGTACGCCATGCCGAATCCGGCGCGAATCGAAGTCGTTCCTTTCGATCCGGGCGAGTAAGCCACGCCGAGCCGGGGAGCGAAGTTCGTCTTCTGATCCTGCGGGACGCCGAATGTCAGCACGCCAGGGACGTTCGCGATCGAATTGAGAATCTGGGACCGTTCCCCCTGCGGCACGGTCGTCAATTCGTAGCGGACCCCCGCCGTGAAGGTCAGATTGGGGCGGAACTTAAATGTGTCCTGCACATACTCGAAACTCTGGATCTGATCGCCGTAATAAACGGGATTTCCCAAGCTTCGCTGCGCCAGATAATCGGGCGTCCCGTCCTGCAGGAAGAGTTGGGTCGAGTTGTACTCATAGTCTCCACGCGCGCGCTGCGTGAAAGTGGATGGCGCAATGTAGCGGCGCAGATCCATACCAAACTGGATCGTATGCCTGCCTTTGACCCACGTCACATTGTCCTGCATCTGAGCCATATTCTGGATCTCCGTCTGCGGAGCCTCGGGATCGGGTCCAAGTTGAACGCCGAGGTCGTTTAACACGATATTCGGAAACGAGTCGAGGCCCGGGTATTTGAAGTTTCCCGCGGTGGTCGGTTGATTGAGCCGGTGGTATCCAAGCCGGAACTCATTGACAAGACCCGGCGTGAAGTCGTGGTACTCGGCGAGCGACGCCACATGGTACGTATCGATGTTGGAGGTGAAGAACACCGGCAGAGTGGCATTAATGTCGATTTGCGAAAGGCGGTTATAGATATAGCGGCCACGTACCTGGTCTTTGTCGGAGATATCGTAATCGACCGTCTGCACGAACGACTGATTGTTCTGGTAAAACGGCGCGTTGATCCCTACCGGTCCCACTGGTATCGTTTGGCCGCCTACGGTAATCGCATCGGCGGCGACCGCGGTCGAAGCCGGCGCAAGATATTGCTTCAGGATTCCCAGATTCGTCTGGTTCAATCCCGGAGTCGAGGAGAGAAGGCTGTAGCCCGCCGCCGTCGGCGCGAACACGCCCGACGGCGTTGCCGGTTCGCCCACCGGATTGTATTCGTACAGCGAAAAGAAAAAGAGCTTGTTCTTCAGAATCGGACCGCCGACCGATCCGCCAAACCGGTTGTTGTCGAAACGCGGATTGAACCCCGCACCGACTCCGTTGGCGATATTCGCGTTCGACACCTGCTGGTCGACGGCGTTCAGATTGCGATTTTCGAGGTACTCATACACAGTCCCGTGGAAGGCATTCGTCCCGCTTTTCAGAATCGCGTTGAACTGTCCGCCGGAGGAGTGGCCGTATTCGGCTCCCTCCTGGTTTTGCAGAATACTGAACTCGGCAATGGCGTCGTTCGGATATTGCCGGATGAGCGACCCGGTTACCGATTTGTCGTTGGCGTCGACGCCATCGATCATGAAGTTGTTGTTGCGCGGACGCTGTCCGCCGACGGAGGGGCCTTCGCCGGCGCCGATACCGCCGTTGCTGGCGACTCCCGCGCCCAACAGCGCCAGATTGACGACGCCGAGCCCGATGCTGCTGATAGGCAGATCGCGCACCATTTGGGTATCGAATGAGTTCTGGATCGTCGCAGTCGTCGTATCGATATTGGCTACCGCTTCCGTGACTTCGATGTTGGTCGCGACCTGGCCGACTGCAAGGGTCAGGTTTTCAGTCGCGATCCTGTTCGCCTCCACCGTGACATTCTGCAGGGTCTGGCCGCTGAAGCCGGTGGCCGTCGCCGTGATTGAGTAAGTGCCCGCGATCAGGCCGCCGATCCGGTAATCGCCGTCGCTCGTCGCGACGGTCGCCGAAACCACTCCGGTGTCCACACTCTTCGCTTCCACTTTTGCGTTCGGTATCGCCGATCCGGTAGCGTCGAATATAGTTCCCACCAGCGTGCCGCTCGAAACTTGAGCCGTCCCGCTGAAACTGAACACAACTAATGCAGCCAGAGCTGCAAGAAACGATCGAGCGAAGTCACGCCGGACTGCGCCTGAGAGTGCGGTTCCCGTCATATTCCCGTACTCTCAGCAAGTAATACACCATTAACGAAATAATCAAGTAATTTAAAAATCAATAACTTACAAAATTACGGCGTCGTAAAATACTAGTTTTGGAATATAGTTGACCAACGATAACAGTAAATGATATGCAAACCGGTAGGAGTTATGAATGCAACGCAATTAATAACGCCAATGTCCTGACGGATTTATCGTGCTCCAGCAATTGCGCGACCTCAACAACAGCCTGTTCCTGGAACGGTTGCCCGACGATCTGAATCCCCGTGGGTAAGCTGCCGGTGCGGAACGGTATCGACAGCGCTGGAATGCCCAGCACGTTAAAGGGTCGAACAAAACGCGTGGAAGCCAGACGGACGTCCTCGTCCCCCACTACCGTCTGGCCGATCAGGGGAGCTTGAATCGGGGTGGTTGGAGTGAGAATAACGTCCACCCGATCCCACAATTGAGACCATCGCTTTCGATAGAGCCGCCGCAGCCGGCGGGCATCGATATAGTCCGTGGCGGAAACCAGACGGCCCTGGTCGAGAAGAGCCAGCACGTCCGCGCCGAAATCGTCTCGCCGGTCGAGCCAGGGTTTCAAAATCGCGGCAGCCTCACAAAGAAGAATCACCCGGCCGATGGAGTTAATCTCCGCCGGATCCGGGACGGTGATGGGAACCAAACGGCAACCGACAGCTTCGGCTGCGCGCAGCGTGCGATCGAAGGCCGCGGCGACTTCCGGAGCGAGACGCTCATTGAAGAAGTTTTCGGGGACGCCGATCCTGCGGTGCGTGAGCGAGGGAGCCGTCGACTCGGGTTCCGCAATCGCATTCATAACAAGCACGGCGTCGCGAACGGTGCGAGTGAGGGGCCCCACGTGATCCAGCGAAAGGCCGAGCGGGAAGACACCGGAGCGGCTCACAAGTCCGTAAGTCGGTTTGAGACCGACGCATCCGCAATAGGAAGCCGGCACGCGAATCGACCCGCCGGTATCGGTGCCCATGGCGAAGAAAACCAAGTCGGCCGCGACGGCGACGCCCGAACCGCCGCTCGATCCTCCGGGTATTCGAGCAGTGTCGTGCGGATTCCGGATCGGTCCGAAATGCGGATTATCGTTCGTGATGCCGTAGGCAAACTCGTGCATTCCGGTCTTGCCCACGAGCACGGCGCCTGCTTCGGTCAGCTGTCTGTAGACCTCGGCATCATGATCGGGAATACGATTGGCGAAGATCTTCGAACCGCAGGTGGTGCGGATGCCGCGCGTGGCGAAGAGATCCTTCAACGCATAGGGGATGCCGTGGAGCGGCCCACGATCGATTCCCGCCGCGAGTTCGTGGTCGGCACGCCGGGCCTGCTCGAGCGCGAGTTCTTCGGTGATGGTGATGAATGCGTTGAGGCGCGGCTGGGCCTCCCGAATGCGACGAAGAGATTGCTGGGCCAGTTCAACGGCCGATATCCCGCCGGCGCGAAGTTTTGCCGCGGCTTCTTCGATAGTCACGAGCACTAATATAAGCGAGGGTGCTGAATCTCCTTTTTGTCTACGGGACGTTGCGGAGCGAGTTCAACAACCGGTACGCGCGTTTACTGCGGTCGGGGGCGGAACTGGTTGGGCGCGCGACTGTGCCGGGATCGATTTATCGCGTGCGGCACTTTCCCGCGTTCAGGCCGGAACCGGCGGGCGAAGTGCATGGCGAGTTGTATCGGCTGCGCGATCCGGAGACGACGCTGAAGGCTCTGGATGAGTATGAGGGATCGGAGTTTGAGCGGGTTGTGGTAAACGGAATGTGGATCTATCGGTTCGCGGCTCAGCCGCGGGAGCATTCGCGAATCGTCTCCGGGGATTTCCGCGCGTTATGAAATTTTCGAGGCGGTTGCCGCATGAGATGCGCCCGAACGCGCTCACGGAATTATTGCAGACCAGGCGGCAAAGCGGCGCGCGCATTCTCGACTTGACGGAATCGAATCCCACGCACGCGGGCATCGAGTATCCGGCTGGGTTTCTCTCCAGCCTGGCGGCGGAAGCAGCGGTGCGTTATGAACCGGAGCCTTTCGGGCTGCGCGCGGCGCGTGAGGCCATCGCATCGGAATTTGGCGCGCCCGCGGATCGCATCGTGATGACGGCCAGCACGAGCGAGGCTTACTCGTGGCTGTTCAAGCTGCTCTGCGATCCCGGGGATGAAGTGCTGGTGCCGCGTCCGTCGTATCCGCTGTTCGACTACCTCGCCGCGCTCGAATCGGCGACGGTGCGGCCTTACGGACTGTTTTACGACCACGGCTGGTTCATCGATTTCCACACCATCGAGCGCGCGATCAACGATCGAACCCGGGCCATTGTTCTGGTCAACCCGAATAATCCGACCGGGCATTTTCTGCGCCGTCACGAACTGGCTCAATTGGCGGCTTTGGGACTGCCGATCATCTCGGACGAAGTGTTCCGCGATTATCGACTGCAGCCGGCGGCGGACAGTGTGTTGACGCTGCAGGATGTCGACGACGTTCCGACTTTCACTTTGAACGGACTGTCGAAGACGGTTGGACTTCCGCAAATGAAACTGGCATGGATGATCGCGAATGGTCCCGCGGACCAGGTACGCGAGGCTTTGGGGCGGCTCGAAATCATCGCCGACACTTATTTGTCGGTGGGGACTCCGGTGCAGTACGCGCTGCCGGCGCTGCTTGAATTACGGGGGCCGGTGCAGCGGCAGATTATCGACCGGCTGCGGGTGAATCTGGAAATTTTGCGTGGATCGGGATTGCGTTCGCTCGACGTCGAGGCCGGTTGGTATGCCATCGTAAGCCAGGAAGAAGGCGCCGAGATCCGGTTGCTGCGCGATCAAAATGTTTTGGTGCAGCCGGGATATTTCTACGATTTCGAGAGCTCCGGTTACATCGTGATCAGTCTGCTGACGCCGACCGATATTTTCAAGGAAGGTATCGGACGACTTCGACCCGCCTGAAGCCCTCGTCAGCGGAAGGCGGCACGAGTTTCGCCGCCATTTGGTCTAATGCGCGATTCGGAACCAGACGGGAGCGCGACGAATTGCGGGCCCTGCATACGTCGAGCGGAATGTCGAAGAACAGGGCTTCTATTTCGCATCCGTGCTTTTGCGCGAGTGCGATGAATGGCCGGCGATCGCGGCGCGTGAGATTAGTCGCGTCTATGTACGTTACGGGCCGTTTCAGCTCGATGCGCTGCTTCAGGAGATAGCGCATAGTGGCGAAAACGCGGGCGTGGATGGTCTGGTCGCTTTCATCGTCGGCCAGTTGCAGGCGGATGGCGTCGCTCGAAATGGGATGCGCGCCCAGGTTGGCCAGGTAAGTCGATTTGCCCGATCCGGGGAGGCCGACGGCGAGGATGACGCGGGGCTGCGGGAGAGCGGGACTGCCAGTCCCGCGCAGGCTGCCAGCCTGCCCCACACGGTCAGACGACATAGCGGCCGGCGGCCAGCAGGCGTTCGGCGATGCGGCGCCGCAACGCAATCGAGTCCGCGGGTTCGAACTTGGCGAAACGCCGCAATATGGCCATGTTGGCGCGCAGTGCGTCGCCTTCCGAGCACGCGGCGAGGATGGGGCGGGCGAACATTTCGATGCGCGCCATCGAATCCGGAAGCAGCACGGCGCATATGTCCGCCGCAATCGAATTCTTCCGAGATCGCAGTTGGGCGGACTCCATGGCGAAAGTCTCCATGATGACGTCCGCAATGCCCGCGACGACTTCCTGCTGCTTCTCCAACTCCAATCCGTACTTTTCGAACGCCAAAGACATGAGCAGAAGCCCGATTTTCTTCGCGTTCGATACCAGTCCGCCACTGACGGATGGACCGGCGAGGACTTCGTCCATCAGGGCTTTCGCCGCCTTCACCAGCCCCAGCCGGCCCTGCTGGGCGCGCTTGAGCAGCATGCCCGTGATCAGGAGCCGGTTGATCTCGTTGGTGCCTTCGAAGATTCGATTGATGCGCGAATCGCGGTAGGCGCGCTCTACTGCGTAGTCCTGGTGATAGCCGTAGCCGCCGTGGATCTGCACGCCTTCATCGACGACATAGTCGAGCATCTCGGAGGCGTAGACCTTGATGATGGAACACTCGGCGGCGAATTCCTCGACGGCTTTCATTATGTGCCGGGAGGCATCGGGCTGATCCCAACTAAAGCCTTCGAGGTGACTTCCGATCAAGCCCTCGACGCGATACGTCATCGATTCGGCGGCATAGATGCGAATCGCCATCTCGGCAAGCTTGTGCTGAATCATGCCGAAATGGGAGATCGTGGTGCCGAAAGCCTTACGGTCTTTGGCATAGGCAATCGAAATCTGAAGAACGTTTTTGGCGCCGCCGATCGCGAATGCGCCGAGCTTCAGGCGGCCGATATTGAGGATGTTGAATGCGATGATGTGGCCGCGGCCAGCCTCGCCGAGCAGGTTGTCGACAGGCACCGCGACGTTGTCAAAGAAGACAGGCGTGGTGGAGCTGCCTTTAATGCCCATCTTCTTTTCCTCAGCGCCGTTGGAGACACCGGGGAAGGCGCGCTCGACAAGAAAGGCCGAGAACTGTTCCCCTCCAATTTTGGCGAATACGGTAAAGATGTCGGCCTTGCCGCCGTTAGTGATCCACATCTTCTGACCGTTGAGGATGTAGTGCGTGCCGTCGGGCGAAAGGTCGGCGCGCGTCTTCGCGGCGAGCGCATCCGATCCGGCCTGAGGTTCACTGAGGCAGTAGGCGGCAACCATTTCGCAGCTGGAAATCCGGGGCAGATACTTCCGCTTTTGCGCTTCCGTTCCGAAGAGCAGAAGCGGGAGCGTCCCGATGCCCGCGTGCGCGCCGTGCCAGCCGCCGAACGAGCCATCGCGCGCAAACTGCTCGGCGACGACCATGGCGGAAGTCAGGTCCATTTCCATGCCGCCGTAGCGTTCGGGAGTCAGTACGGATTCCAGTCCCAGGGCCGCGGCTTTGCGGAGAAGAGAAACGGCGATGTCGAAATCGCCATGCTGCATTTCTTCGGTGTGCGGCGCGACTTCTTTATCGAAGAACTCGCGCGCGGTGCGGGCGATATCGTGCTGCTCCGCGGTGAGGTCTTCGGGAGTGAATACATCGTGTGGAGACTGGTCCTCTATAAGGAAGAGGCCGCCGGCGGTTTTGGTATTGACTGCGGTTGCCATATTTTCAGACTCTTTCGAAAATGCCGGCCGCGCCCTGGCCTCCGCCGACGCACATGGTTACGAGGCCGTACCGGCTGCCGCGGCGATCCATCTCGCGGAGAATGGCGGCGGTAAGTTTCGCGCCGGTGCATCCCAGCGGATGGCCGAGCGCGATGGCGCCGCCGTTGACGTTGACGATCGCGGGATCGAGGCCGGCGACTCTTATGACCGCGAGTGCCTGGGCGGCGAACGCTTCGTTGAGTTCGATGACGCCGATGTCGCGAAGCTCGAGACCGGCGAGCGCGAGCGCTTTCGGGATCGCGACCACGGGACCGATGCCCATGATCTCGGGCGGAACTCCGGCGGTAGCGAAGCTCACGAGGCGGGCTTTCGGTTTCAGGCCGAGTTCGTGGGCCTTCGTCGCTGACATCACGAGCGCCGCGGCGGCGCCATCGCTGGTTTGCGAGGAGTTGCCCGCGGTCACCGTGCCCTGGGCGTGGAAGACCGGCTTCAATTTCGCGAGGGCTTCAAGAGAAGTATCGGCGCGCGGGCCTTCGTCCTTATCGAAGATGGTTTCGGTGTGGACGGGTTTCGAGCCGGAGCCGTTCAAAGACGACGCTTCGACGGTGACCGGCACGATCTCATCGGTGAAGCGGCCCTCGGCTTGGGCGCGCAGGGCGTTCCGATGACTGAGGTACGAGAAGGCGTCGGCATCCTCGCGGGAGATTCCGTACTTGCGCTGGACTTCCTCGGCGGTTAGGCCCATGTTGATGTAGACCTGCGGGTAGCGGTCGACGAACCAGGGGTTGGGGGCGGGCTTGTTGCCGGCCATCGGGATCATGCTCATGGATTCGCTGCCGCCGGCGATGAGGATGTGGGCGCCGCCGGCGCGAATGCGGTCGGACGCCATGGCGATCGACTGAAGGCCGGAGCTGCAAAATCGATTGATGGTGACGCCGGTGGTGGTGACGGGCAAACCCGCGCGCAACGCAACCATGCGAGCCATGTTGCTGCCGGACTCGGCTTCGGGCATGGCGCACCCGAGGATCACGTCTTCGATGTCATCTTTGGGAACCTGGGGATACTTCGCGAGCAGGGCGCGCACGACGGTGGCGGCGAGATCGTCGGGCCGCGTGTTGCGGAGTGCGCCGCGGGTTGCCTTTCCGACGGGGGTGCGAAGGCAATCGACGATGACTGCGTCAGGCATTTTGGAAAGCTCCAGATTCAATGTCGCACACAGTGAACACACTTCGGCTAAGAAGTACGCCGCGGGCGGCCGGGGGCTTCGCGGACTTGTCGCCGTGCGTTCCCGACCGCCGATGAATCGAACCGCATCGAGCGGAGGCATTGGGCACGCTGGATGGCGGGGCCTTATACCTGTACTCACTCGATGCGCTGGCTCTCTGGTGTCACACTCCGGGGGAACTCCCCGCAGGTTGAATCTCAAGCTCGCGAACCTGAAGTCTCCGTTTGGCATCTGCATAGAGCGACCACCACAAGGCCTTTAACGGGCGCCCGGAGTCCAGTTCCACCGTAAAACGACGTTTGCCGGCCGGCAAGATAACTGTCATAAAGCCGCCGCGGTTGCAACGGCTTCCTGGTAAGAGTAAAGCACGGTGAAAGCGAGGCGCGGCGCGTAAAGGCCCCAAGTTGCTGACAGCGCGGATGAAAAATCCGGTTTTTTGGTGAACTCACTCTATGTAAATCGCCCTTATTCGCCCTAAAATAGTGTCTTCATCCGAAGAAATCATGATCGCGCCCGCCGACTGGAACACGCCAATGAACATCGCGCGTAACCAAACGCGCACGGATCGATTCAACGCGGCGGTGCGTGGGATGCGCGGCTGCATCGCGGACTATTTCGCCGAGTCGCCCCGTTGGTGGGCTAACCGGTCCGCCGACGGCCTGACGCCGATTGACAATGCGGCGCACGCGGTGGATAACGGCTGGGTCGGCTGGGGAGGGGCGGGCGCAGCATCCGACGCGGCCGTCACCACGCTTCTGCAGGCCTGCAACCACTGGCTCACCACGCGGAATTTGTGCGGGATACGGATCACCGGCTGGCGCGAGGCTCACATTCACAAGCTCTATTGGCAGACTGCATGGTGCTACTCCTGCGATAACTACGCAGCGCAGGCTATGCTCACTGTCGCGGCGAATAATGCGGGAGGCAACGCGACCGTAACGCAGGATCCGGTTGCGGCCGCGGCCGCGGTGGGCAATCCATACGATTTTAATTTGTGCGGCTATGTTCACCAACCGCTGGCGCCGGCGCGCGTGCTGCGGGGCGACTCGCGGGATCCCGCGGCGATCCTTCTGGCCAACGGTTTTCAACCGGTCAATCTGGCGAGCAGGTGGCTGTACAAGCCATGGTTCGACGGCAACGCCCTGGACGATACGAAATCGGTTACCACGGTCGCCGCGCTCGCCATCGAGGCCGGACCCGCGGCTCACAGGATAGGTTACCCGATCGGGGCGGGGCCGGCATGGCTGGCGGCGGAACAGTTACGGCTGAACGTGGGCCCCCCGCGCGGGTACGTGTACGAATTCAATGCCGGCGCGCTGCAGTCGACGCGTCTGCTCGGAACGCCCCTGGGAACCGAGCATATTTTTCTGGCTTTACCCGCCGGCTCCATCATCAACTGGTGGTTCGTGCAACCGGACCGGTCTACGGTAGGTCCGTACCCGTTTCCCGACCCCGGGCACGCACCGGGCGTCCCGGCGGTTCCCTTAGGACCGGCGATGCCCGGCGTGGCTGCCACGGTCTCCGCAGCTGTGCGCACGCTGGCTTGATTACCTGGAATTAACATAGGTGAGTGATCTCTCGTCGCTGCTCTCCGGGGCAAACGGTCTACCGGTTTGCGGACCTGAAAACGCTGCTGGCGAAGGCTACGCCGACGCGTTCGGGCGATGAGCTGGCAGGCATTTCCGCGGAGAGCCCCGAGGAGCGAGTCGCAGCGCAAATGGCGTTGGCCGACTTACCTCTGGCAAGGTTCCTGTCCGAACCTGTCGTGCCGTATGAAGAGGACGAAGTCACCCGGCTGATCGTGGATGAACATGACCCGGAGGCATTCGCGCCGGTGGCGGGAATGTGCGTGGGAGAGTTCCGGGACTGGCTGCTGAGCGACGCCGCACATCCGGACTTACTGACAGCTCTGGCACCCGGAATCACACCCGAGATGGCGGCTGCGGTATCGAAGATCATGCGGCTACAGGACCTGGTTACTGTTGCCGCCAAGATCCGGGTGATCACGCGATTCCGGAATACGCTCGGTCTGCGCGGACGGCTCTCAACCAGGCTGCAACCGAATCATCCGACCGACGATCCGGTGGGGATTGCCGCGAGTATCATCGACGGCCTTACTTATGGCAGCGGCGATGCGGTGATCGGGATCAATCCGGTCTCCGATAGTGTGTCGAGCGTGGTGAGCCTGACGCGCATGCTGGACCACATTCGGGCAACGTTCGAGATTCCGACGCAAACCTGCGTGCTGGCGCATGTGACCACACAAATGGAGGCGATGCGGCAGGGCGCGCCGGTGGACCTGGTCTTCCAATCCGTCGCGGGGACGGAGGCGGCGAATCGTTCCTTCGGGATTAGTCTAAGCCTGCTGAGAGAGGCGAGAGGGCAGGTATTGGAACTCAGGCGGGGCACCGTTGGAGATAACGCGATGTACTTCGAAACCGGCCAGGGCAGCGCGTTGTCGGCCGGGGCTCACCATGGCGTCGATCAGCAGACGTGCGAAGCCCGTGCCTATGCGGTAGCCCGCCATCTGCAGCCACTGCTGGTGAACACAGTGGTGGGATTCATCGGTCCCGAGTATCTGTACGATGGCAAGCAGATTCTGCGGGCCGCGCTGGAAGATCACTTCTGCGGCAAATTGCTGGGACTGCCGATGGGCTGCGATGTCTGCTACACCAACCACGCGGAGGCGGATCCGGACGACATGGACGCCACGCTGACTTTGCTGGGCGCGGCCGGGGTGAATTACATCATGGGAGTGCCGGGCGGCGACGACATCATGCTGAATTATCAGAGCACGTCGTTCCATGACGCGCTGTATCTTCGGCGCATTTTGAACCTGAGGCCGGCGCCGGAGTTCGAAAGCTGGATGCACTCCCGAAAAGCCGAGCTGCGTGGAGCGGTGGCGCTGCTGGAAAGATGAGCGGCATTCCGCGACTGCGCGATTTCACGTCCGCCCGTGTAGGACTAAGCCGGGCGGGTAATAGTTTGCCGACCAGTGAGCTGCTTGCATTGCAGCTTGCTCATGCGCGCGCCCGGCAGGCCGTACGTTCGAAGCTGGATGCGCGGCAGCTTGGGTTGGAGCTTCAACCTATGGTTGGAGACTTACTCTTTGTGCGAAGTGCGGCGCCGGACCGTGCGACTTACCTTCGCCGTCCCGATCTTGGACGCAGACTTAGCGATGAGTCACGGCAGACGGTCTTGGGAAGAAAAGGCAAGTACGATACGGTGTTCGTTGTCGCTGACGGCCTTTCGGCTCTTGCGGTGCAGCTCCACGCGGCGCGGTTGATTGAGGCGACGCTTAGTTTGCTGGATCGCGCGGACTGGAAGCTGGCTCCGTTTATCGTAGTCGAGCAGGGCCGTGTGGCTATCGGCGACGAGATTGGGGAGGCGCTGGGAGCTTCGATGTCCGTGGTGCTTATCGGGGAGCGTCCGGGGCTGAGTTCGGCGGACAGCCTGGGAGTTTATCTGAGCTGGAATCCGCATCCTGGCTTGACGGATGCGGATCGGAACTGCATTTCGAATGTTCGGACGGAAGGATTAAGCTATGCGGCCGCGGCTAATAAGCTGGTGTTCCTGATGAATGAGTCACGGCGGAGGAAACTGTCGGGGGTGGGGTTGAAGGAGGAGGCGAAGGCTCTGGAATGAGGGTGAGCTGAGACGGAAAAGGGGGTCAAGCCAAGCGAGTTCGAGACCTCATGCGCGATCCGGAAAGGGTGAATCGCGGCGAACCTTGAGCGAACCGTCTTCTCCATTCGAATCGAAACCGCTCCGCACACCAATGGAACCATCGAAAACTGGATAGCGGTGCAGCTCTCGGCTCTGCCGACAAGAGAATTTGTCTTGACAGAATAGTATTCCGGTGGTTAAATCGATCCATGCCCGCGACGCTGCAGATCGTACAGAGCCCCGAAAAAGCGGGCGTCTTACTTCAGCCCGGCCGACTTCGTCTCCTCGGACAATTAACCGAGCCCGATTCCGCCGCCGGACTCGCCCGACGCCTCGGCGTGCCTCGGCAGAAACTGAACTACCATTTGCGCGAACTGGAGCGCGAAGGCTTCCTGGAGTTGATCGAGGAACGCCGTAAAGGCAATTGCGTGGAACGCGTGGTGCGCGCCGTGGCCCGCGAATTCCTGATCGTTCCCCAGACCGGCGATCGCGTCACTGCCGACCGTTTCTCCGCCGCTTATCTCGCTTCTACCGCTGCGCGCATGATACGCGCGCTGGCCTCTCTCTGCATCCGCGCCCGCCGCGCCGGAAAACGCGTCGCCACGCTTACCCTGGAAACCGAGATCCGCTTCGCCAGCGCCGAATCCCGCGCCGCCTTCGCCGAAGAGATGACCGCCTCCATTGCGCACCTCGCGGCGAAATATCATAACGAGCGGGCCGAAGGAGGGCGGCGTTTCCGCCTGCTCTCTGCCGTCTACCCCGCCGTCAGGCTGGAGGAATCCGGCAGCGAATCCGCAAATCTGGAGTGAAATATGAGCAGATCCCATGAGACCGTCATCGATGTAAAAGCGACCCCCGAAGAAGTCTTCCGGGCCATCAGCGAGCCCGAACAAATCGCGAAATGGTTCGCTCCCGAAGCCCGAGTCGATCCGCGCGTCGGCGGAGAATATTACTTCTCCTGGGGCCCGGGAATGGAGGGTAGAACCACCATCACCGCCTGGGAGCCCGGTAAGCATTTCGGCACTTGCAGCGAACGTTCCCGCACCTACGGCCGCAAAGGCCCGGTGGACACAGGCGTTGTACAAAAAATGTGTGTCGATTACTACATCGAATCGCTGGGCGGGGGAATCACGCGCCTCCGTCTGGTTCAGTCCGGCTTCGGCCCCGAAGCAGCCTGGGACGATGAGCTCGCCGACACGAAATCCGGATGGGCGGACTTCCTTAAAAAACTAAAGGAGTTGCTCGAAAAATAATCCACATGCAACGAATACTTTGGAACCCAATTGCGCTCGGCTCGCTGTTGCTCATCTCGGCCTGCTTAAGAGGACGGGAAGTGCAATCGCCGCAATCTGAAAAGTCGAAGCCTCCTGTCAAAATGGAGCAGCGCGGGCGCATCCTTGGAATCGGCGGCGTCTTCTTCAAGTCCGCTAATCGCGATCAGATGCGCGAATGGTATTCGAAGCATCTTGGACTCGCCGACAAAGGCGGAGGCGTGATGCTTCCGTGGCGCGAACACGACGACCCGCAAAAGGAACACGTCACAGTTTGGACTGTTTTTCCCGCCTCGACAGACTATATCCCAGCCACGCAACCGTTCATGGTCAACTACATCGTGGACGATCTGGATGCTTTGCTCGACCGCTTAAAACAAGAGGGAGTAAAGATCGACGCCAAACGAATGAATGAATCCTACGGTCGCTTTGCCTGGATCCATGACCTGGATGGGAATAAGATTGAGCTCTGGCAGCCGGCTTCCGCAAAGCCCTAAAAGGGCCTTCCGCCGCACTTACTCAATCGGTTTTCCCGCAGCCGCGGTCCCGTAGTCTTAGAATGGCCGGAAATGCTTTGCGCCTGGTCATTTCGATATCCGCATCGGGCGATTCCGCCCGATCATCTTCAATTTCCAATCTCTGACCATTTGCCGCCCGGTCGTCAAGCGTCAATACCTCAATCGCAAACAACTCCGGGCGCGCGAATCGCCAACAGCGCATGGACCGGGTTCAGAGGAAAGCGGGCCGTCGAAGTGATCGGCGCCACTATCGTGACCCCGGATAACCGGTTGGAAACGTCGTTCCGGATGACCAGCGCCGGTCGCGTCTTTTGAATTTCCCGGCCTACGGCCGGGTCGATGGCCGTGAGGTAGATTTCGCCGCGCCGCGGCTAGTCGGCGTTTTCCGCTCTTCGATGTCGAGTCGTTGCCATGCTTCTCCATCCACGGCGAACCAGTCAGCGGCAATTTCACAATCAAGATCCCGGTCGCGGATTGCGGCTTGTTCGAGGCGCATCCTGAGCGCTTCGGTGCTCCGGTGCGTGACAAAGTGCTTCACGGCCTGATTTATGAACCGGCTGCGTTCACCCGGTCTGACCATCCGGTCGATCGTCCGGATGGTCTCCTCCGGCAGCACGATGTTGATGCGTTCAGTCATGGAACGGCGCCCGCTGAATATATGCATATACTACACACAGCCAGTGTGTAGTCCGGCAAAATGGCACGCCCACCGGCGACAAGATCGGCCGGCGCTGCCCAACTCGACGCCGTGTCATACGGGGTTGGATATCATCCTGGTTCATGTTCCGGTTCCTTCTATAATCCATGGGCCAACGCTTTCGACAGGCCGGCCTGGTGGCGATGCTTTGCGTGGCGGCGGGCCTGCTGAGTCTGGCGGCGGGAGAGATCTTCCTGCGGCTGCGGACGCCGGCCCGCGTGGCTATTCCTTTCTACAATCACATCTCTCCTTATGTCATGTTCCGGCCGCAGGAGAGCACGTCGTACGTTACCGCGGAAAAGTTCGACATGTCGCACCGAAAGCGCGGAGTCACGCACTATACCAACGAAGACGGGCTTCGCGTACAGGCGCCAGGGTACCGGATCGCGCGCCCGCATCCGCCGGGGCAACTGCGCATCGCGGTGCTGGGCAGTTCGGCGGTGCAGTTGGGAAGCACGTGGGAAGACACGCTGCCCGGATCGCTGCGGGCGGTGATGCGCAAGGCCCTGCCGGGGCGCGACGTCGAGGTGATCAACGGCGGGATCGTTTCGGCGGTCTCGCGGCAGTCGGTGGCGCAGCTTGTCTTTACCGTGGCGCCGTACCAGCCGGACGTGGTGATTCTCTACGACGGTTACAACGATCTTTATCTGCCCATCACGTATGAATCGCGCCCGAACTTCCCGTATAACTTCCAAACCATGGAAGACGCCTGGAACGCGTGGCGCGACAACCGGGAGGGCTCTCTCTGGAGCGTGCTCGTTTCGCGCAGCTATGTGTTCGGCCTCCTAAGCCATTCCCTGAGCCAGGCCGCGCCCGGCGCAAATACCGCGGCGCAGGCCGCCGAGGGTTTCTACATGGGCGCCAACGCCCTGCGGCCGCAACAGGCGATCGACAACCCGGCGCTGGTGAGAGAGCACGTGGCCGCGTATCTGGCCAACTGGCGCACAGTGATCGCGCTGGCCGCGGCCTGGCATTACCAGCCCGTGTTGGTGCTGCAGCCAACGGCCGGCCTCGACCGCGCCTGGGCGTCCGCGTACATCGCGCGCGGATTCGGCATGCGCCGGGAAGACGCCGATCGCTGGGTGGACGCGTTCGTGCTCTTCTATAAGGAAGCTGATCGCCAGGTGCGCGCGCTCGGAGCCGAATACCCGGGCGTGCGGATCGTCTCCATGGCCGGCCTGTATCTGCCCGCCCAATCGCACTTCTGGGATCTGGTGCACGTTTACGACGAAGTGAACACCGACATCGCCACGCGGATCTACCAGGAAATCCGGCCCGACATCGCCGCCGCGCGGCATTAGAGCGCCCTCCGGGCCGATGCGGCCGGTTGGTTATCGGCCTGGGCGGTTTCGCTCCCAACGCCAAGCGGATTACCAATCCGCCGCAGGTTAACAACTTGCCCCACGTTGCGGTGAAAATGCTCTGGTGGCAGCAAGACTTCAGTTGCGGAGGGGCTTGCCGGTTTTGAGCGTGTGTTGAATCCGCTGTTGGGTTTCCTGGCGTCCACAGAGGCTGAGGAAGGCTTCACGTTCGAGGTCGAGGAGGTATTGTTCGGAAACCTTCGGAGTTCCGGTTAGTCGGCCGCCGCTTAAGACATAAGCCAGTTTCTCGCCGATCAGGGCGTCGTAAGCCGAGATGTATGCGCCTTGCCGCGCCATCCAGACGCCCATTTTCATGAGCGCAAAACCTTCGTCGCCGGATACGGCAATATCGGTGCGCGGCGCGCCTGGCGCATAGCCCGGCACGAGCGAGAGCGCTAACTGTTTCGCGTCGCCGATCAGGCGCTCGGGATTCATGGAGACGCCGTCGCCATCGCGCAGGAAGCGGAACTGGCGCGCTTCCGCCGCGCTCGCCGACACCTTCGCAAAGCCGATCTGCTCGAAGATCTTTTTGAGATCGTGAGAGCGGAGCAGCATCTCTTTGCAGCCACCGCCGGCGGGGATTACCCCGACGCCCACTTCAACCAATCCCATATACAATTCCGCCGACGCCTGGATCCGTCCGCAATGGAGCGGGATCTCGCAGCCACCGCCGAGCGCGAGTCCAAAGGGCGCGGCAACGACAGGCTTGGGCGCGTACTTGAGAGACATGTTGAGCTGCTGGAAGGAGTGGACGGCGGCGCTCAAATCGTCCCACTCCTGTTCCTGCGCGGCAAGCAGAACCATCATCAGATTCGCGCCGGCGGAGAAGTTCTCGCCCTGGTTGCCGATGACCATGGCGTCGAAGTTGGTCTCCAGTTCGGCGAGCCCGGCGCGCAACATATGCATGATGTCGTCGCCGATCGAGTTGGCTTTGCTGTGAAATTCGCAGCAGAGCACGCCGTCGCCGAGGTCGATCAACGAAGCGCCGGGATTCGTCTTCACAACGCCGCGGGCGCGTTTCAGATCCGGCAGTTGGGTGATGCCGGGACGTGGCTCCAGTTCCTTGTACGCATTCTCCACAAGGTCGAAATATTCGGTGCGCGGCTGACGATCCGAGTCGGCGGGGCGGTAGAAAGACCTGGTCCCCGACTCCGGCGTTCCCAACATCCGGAGTACGCGTTCCGGCAGTTCGCGGCCTTCGAGCGCAATACGGCGGGCGGTGGGCTCAAATCCGAGGGCATCCCACAATTCAAAGGGCCCGAGCGCGTTCGCGTAGCCCCAGCGCATGGCCCGGTCGATCTCGACGATGCGGTCCGAAATTTCCGGCACCATCTGCGCGGCGTAGCGGATATGCTCGCTCAGCAGCTGCCAGAGGAACCGGCCGGCTTTGTCGTTTCCGTCAAAAGTGCCGAGGGCGACGAGAGCTTTCAGCCGGTCGGCGAGCGGCTCAATTTTGCGGACGGTTTCGAGAGAAGCGAAGCGGGGCTTGCCGGCGGGGTGGTATTCGAAGGTCTTGCGGTCGAGCGCATGGATCTCACGATCCTTGCCGACGCGCTTGTAAAAACCCTGGCCGCGCTTGTCGCCGAGCCATCCGCGCTGAATCATTTCGGCTACGAAGGGCGCGATTTGGAACTGCTCGCGGAAGGGATCGTTGGGAACGGCTTCGTAGAGATTTTTCGTGACATGCTCCCAGACGTCGAGCCCCACGATGTCGAGCAGGCGATAGCTGGCGCTTTTGGGAAGGCCGATGAGAGGGCCGGTGAGCGCGTCCACTTCCTCGATGGTGAGATCGTGTTCGACAGTCAGGCGCTGGACGGTGGAACCGAAGAAAGCGCCGATTCGGTTGGCGATGAAGTTGGGAGTGTCTTTGCAGGGCACGACGCCTTTGCCGAGATGGCGGTCGCAGAAATCGGCGATGAACGAGACGATGTCCGGGCGCGTTTCCCGGCCGGGGATGATTTCGACGAGATGGAGGTAGCGCGGCGGATTGAAGAAGTGCGTGCCGAGGAAGTGTTCGCGAAATTCGGCGGGGTAGCCTTCGGCGATCCGGGCGAGGGGAATGCCGCTGGTGTTGGTGGAAACGATGGCGCCGGGGGCGCGATGCGGAATCACTTTGTCGTAGAGCGCGCGTTTGATGGCGAGGTTTTCGGTGACGGCCTCGACGATCCAGTCGCAGTGCGCGATCCCGGCGAGGTGTTCGTCGAAGTTACCAGTGGTGACGAGGCCGGCGGATTCGGGAACGAAGAACGCGGCGGGCCGGCCTTTGAGCGCGGTTTCGACGCCGTTGCGGGCGGCCTCGACCGACACGTCGAGAAGAAGCGACGGGATCTGCGCATTGGCGAGATGCGCGGCGATGCGGGAACCCATGGTTCCGGCTCCCAAAACGGCGACACGGCGGATTGGCTTCGGCATTGGCTTGATTAAGAATGGAGTCCCGTTGCGGAGTTTATCGCGTGAACTTGTTTGAAGGGAAATTCTATTTCAGCGATCGGATGAGATCGACCACGAATTGGGCGCAGTATGTTCCCGACGCGGGATCGAGCGTGGGGTGGTTGTACTCGGAATTGGAGATGATGCGGACGGCGAGAAAGGGGATTTGCATGCCCGTCGCGACACCGGCGGCATAGGCGCTCTCCATGTCCTCGGAATCGGTTCCGAAGGTTTGGCGCACCCAGCGGGCGAAATCGATCTGGCGGTTGAAGGAGTAGGCGGACCCGATGGTTCCGACGCGAAGCCTGCCTTTATCGTAGGGCGTGGCGCGAGCGGCGGCGAGAAGAGCCGGATCGCCGGGAAAACTCGGGAACGCCCTGAGGCCGCCGCCGCCGATGCGGAGACTGTGCGGCATGGGAGTCCATTGAGTGACGTCGATGCCGGCGCCGGGGTCCTTGTGAATCGACCGGTAGCCGCTGAAGTCGGTGGTGCTGGCGCCGAGGACGATATCGAAAACCTGAAAGTCGGGATTGTGAGCGCCGGAGGTTCCCTGATTCACGATGGCGGCGGGATGGAATCTGTCGATGGCGAAAGCAGTGGAGGCTGCGGCGTTGATGGGGCCCTGTTCGGTGCGCGCGACGACGACGGATTTGGCGCCGATGCGGCCGGTCCAGTAGGTCCAACTGCCGATCTGGAACTGATGTTTCGACTGGAGCGACTCGAGCAGAGGGCCGAGTTCAAAATCGACGGCGCCTTCGACGAGGAGGTCGTAGCGATCGGCTGCGGGGAGCGCGGAACAGAGAGCGGAAATGAGGAGAATCGCACGGCACGGGGCACAAAAGGCCATAGCCAGATTGTGCCGTGAATCGGGCGAAACGTCGAGTTCGCCAAACACTGAGCAATTTTATTTCCATTTAGTGTCTGTTTGCACATTTTCCACGAAAAAAGCCCTGCGAGGGCGTTTATAATGGCGGTATGAGTATGCTGTCTCCCAGACTGCAGTTGAAGGTCGCGCAGAAGCAGATTCTCACCCCCGGGCTGGTGCAGATGGTCACCGTCCTTCAGCTTAACCGCATGGAACTGAAGGAGATGATCAATCAGGAGATCGTCGAGAATCCGGTGCTGGAAGAATCGCTCGAAGAGGGCGAGGAGATCACACCGGAGGAGTTGCAGCCACTGTTGGAAGCGGAGCGGTCGTCGGACGCGGCCGATCAGTCGCTGCTGGATGCGGCGGACATCAAACTCGACGGCGATGCGCCTGAAGTGGCGCGGAATACGGACGCTTTTGCCGAGGCCGAAGCGCCGGTTGACGGTGTGGAGCGGGATGCTTCGGACGCGGTGGAGACGTCGACGACGGACCCGTTCGACGAGATCGATTTCGGTTCGTTCTTCGACGACTATCTGGACCCAGGCTACCGGAGTCCGGCATCCGAATCGATCGAGAAGCCCTCGTTTGAAACCTTTCTTTCGCAGCCGCAGACGCTGCCGGACTACCTGCGCTCGCAATTGAGCGTGGCGGTGCTGGACGACGAGACGCGGGACGCGGCGGAATCGATCATCGGCAACCTGGATGAAGACGGCTATCTGACCGCAACGCTGGAGGAAATGGCGCATCAGGGCGGCACGACGCAGGCGGTGATGGAAGTGGCCCTGAAGGCGGTGCAGGGGCTGGACCCGGCGGGTGTCGGGGCGCGCGATCTGAAGGAGTGCATGCTGCTCCAGATAGAAAGCACGAACGGCAAGGGCGGCGTAGCGTGGCAGATCGTTTCGAACCACATGCGGCTGCTCGAAATGCGGCAATTCAAGGAACTGGCCAAGGTGCTGGGGCGTCCGCAGGAGCACATCGATATCGCGGTGGGAATGATCCGGCATTTGAATCCGCGGCCGGGAATGCGCTTTTCGGGACCGGGCCCGCGCTCGGTCGAGCCGGACGTCTATTTCATTCGCGACGGCGAGGAGTTCGTCATACAGATGAACGACGACGACCTGCCGCAGCTGCGGCTGAACGCGCAATACCGCAAGATGCTGGAGCGGGACCAGGGAGCGACGAAGGAAGTGCGCGACTATGTGCGCGAGCGCTATTCATCGGCGCTTCAGCTGATGAAGAACATCGAGCAGCGCAAGCACACGATTCTGCGGGTCTGCGAGGCGATCCGGCGCCGGCAGCTGGAGTTTCTGATGCAGGGGCTGGATTCTCTGAAGCCGATGATGATCAAAGACGTGGCGGAAGAGGTGGGCGTTCACCCTTCCACCGTGAGCCGGGCCGTAGCGAACAAGTATGCGCACACGCCCCACGGCGTGTATGAGCTGCGCTACTTTTTCTCGGAAGCGGTACAGGGACGATCGGGTTCGGAGACGCCGCTGCTGCTGCTGAAGCGCAGGGTGAAGAAGATGATCGAGGAAGAAGACGCGAAGCGCCCGTTGACGGACGATCATATTACAGCGCGGCTGCAGGCCGAAGGCATCGATGTGACGCGCCGGACGGTGGCCAAGTATCGCGAGGACATGAAGATTCCGTCCACGCATCAGCGCAGGGTGCGGGATTAGCAACGGTTCCCGAGAGCGCCGGGCAGAAGCCCGGCGGCAGGGCGGAAGCCCCGCCCCAGAAGAACCTGGAGAGGAAAAGCGAGAGGAATGAAAGTAACGTACACGGGACGGCAGGTGGATTTGTCTCCGGCGCAGTCCGGAAAATTGACGGCGGAATTCGAGAAGGTCGGGAAGCTGCTGGACAATCGAATGGGTGAAGCAGAGGCGCGGGTGGTGCTCTCTCACGAACGGCATTTGAATAACGCCGAAATCACGGTTTCCTATCACAATCACGAACTGGTCGGCGAGGGTTCGGACTCCGATCTTTTCAG
>Ga0181530_10001600_pt1 | contig 28197 bp, 24 predicted proteins | sample PEATcosm2014_Bin_42_FD_119769 | JGI IMG/M metagenome (GOLD analysis project Ga0181530, IMG submission 119769) | Peatland microbial communities from MTU Mesocosm Facility, Houghton, MI, USA - PEATcosm2014_Bin10_60_metaG | ecosystem: Environmental > Terrestrial > Soil > Wetlands > Peat | place... | reverse complement strand
GTGCTCTAGGCTGTAGTCGTTTTCCTTGCGGTCCTCGTCGGACAAATCGCCCCACTCGCGGTTGACATGGCGCGTGAGAAACTCGCCCGGCTGTTGTCCTGCCTTCTTAAGCGCGGCCAAAGCGCCCGGTGTTGCGACGGTCTGGCCGAGTTCGAAAGCAGGTTGTTTGCTGAGTTGTTGCATTGGAAAAACTCCTTCCGTTGGTTTTGTTTTTTGCTTCTTAGAGGCACCGCAAAGAGCGGTGCATTAAAAGCAAATGCCCTTCCTGGCGGGGCGAGGCGCCTGGCCGTCCGCGCTGTCAAGGGCGCGCAGTTTGCGTTTATCGGAGCGAAGCGGGAGACCCTTGACAGGAGAAGCGGGCGGTCCAGGCGCAGGTTTTCAGCAGGAAGGGCAAATGAGAATCTAGTTCGCTGGGGACTTACTTACGCTCATTAGGTCTCCTCCGGTCGGACTAAGCCGATGTGGATTTGTTCCAACGGATCCGAATATTGAAAAACATTCATTCTCAAATGAAGCCACGGTAACGGTGCTATTCTTGTTTTTTATATGGGTTCGAAGAAAACTCCCGTCACCAAACCTTTTGCCGAGTCGATGCGTGATCGTCAGCTTAAATGGGCGCTCGGGGCTGGTATTCCCGCTGCTGCGCTCGAAAGACGCCATGAAAAAGTGTCGTGGGTCCTCAAGCCCGAGCATCAAAAGCTCAATCTGTTTCGGCCGGATTGGTGGGCCTACATCGCGGGTCGAGAGCACCGGTGGGCACGCGCTCTGAATTCGAGTCAGTGCTTCGCTGTCAACGTGTTCGCGCCCTTGGCCGAGGAAACTGCACGTGCCCGCAGGGCGTTGCGAGTCCTTCTACCGAAACGCGGTCTTGGGCCGGAAGACACGGTTTATGTCGAGTTTGAATTCACGCCCGAGGGTGCGCCGGCGTGGCTCGGTGAACGGCGGCAGGCTACGCAACTCGATGTATATTTCCAAATCACTCGATCCGGTCAGTGCATAGGACATGTTTTGGTTGAAGTGAAGTTCACTGAATCGAGTTTTGGCTGTTGCCGCGGCTGGGCCGAGCCAGGTAAACCTTCTCCCAACCCGGACCCGTCCCGCTGCCTTGACGCTTCGGCGATCCTATCCGCACCGCAATCCAACTGCTGGCTAGCCCAGGGCGAAGGCCGGAAATACTGGGAGATCATGTCCGCACCTGAGAGCTCGATTCGCAAAGATGCAATCCGGCTAGCAGGCGCGTGCCCATTTCGGCATGGCTTGTACCAGCTGATGCGCAATCGGGTGCTGGCAGATGAGCTTACTTGTCGCACCGGAGCCGCTTGGACCGATTTCGCAGTATGTCGTCATCCCGCCAATCAAAAAGTGATTGATCTGGACGAACCTGTGTCCTCGCATCGCGATGCGATCAGGGCATTCCGGTCCCTTTCGTCGGAGGATGCTGTATTGCAATGGGATGCGGAAGAAATCATGGGAATAATCAGCTCGACCGATGATCGGCTAAAGAACTGGGAAACGTGGATGCTTGGGCGGTATTTCAGTTAGCGATGCATCGCTCAGCGACTACGGAAAAAATGTACTGGCAGATGCTCCAGAAGCGATAAACTGTCAGCGCCTTCCTCTACCGGGCGCTCCCACGCGCAGGTGAATTTCTAATGGTTCGCATACAGCGCTGCACGGTTCGTTTTTCGAATAGTTGTGGCGTCGAGCGTTCTACGGAAGTCGAAGCCGCATCCGTGTTTGAGGCTGCCTGTAGGGGATGGGCGAAATTCAAGTCATCTGACGAGACTTTCGACGAATCTTATCGAACTGACGAATTCATCATCGAAGTGCACGAGGCCCCCAAAACCTACAAGGTCAACCTAGAAAAGTTGCTTCGCTGGTTGGACGAGAGAAGACGCGGTCCTGCTGACGGGTTGCACCGAAAACGCCTTCGCAAATTGCTCGACGCCAATCTTAACGAATAGGCGCATTGCAAGGCCGACCCCGCCGTTTCCTACTGGTTAAGTTTTCCAGGAGGGGACTTCATGGGCGTCAGGGAGATTCAACTTCTCCGATATCTGCGAGCCGCTATTCAGAGTTAGACTTACAAGGGTAATAACTGAGACCTCCGCAAAAGACAAACGCCTCAGGAGCGCATTCAATTGTGAAGTGCTTTACATCATTGCAGGCTTCGCCGGCGATCGTGGCCAGGTAAAGCATGTAAGTGGACTTTACGAGCAAAGCGCTCCGGCTTAAGTTGATGTGGCCTCTTAGCCAAGAGTCCGATGACCGAGAAAGCAGGCCTGAGACATCACGAATGTACATTCTTAAGATAGACATCAAGAATTTTCGGCTCTTAACGGGAGTCAGCCTCTTTTTGGAAGAGCGAACGACGGTGATTGTCGGTCGCAACAACAGCGGTAAGACATCGCTCACAGAATTGTTTAGGCGCTTGTTGACGGAAAATACGCCTTCATTTCGATTCGAGGATTTCTCCCTCTCCGCGCACGAGGACTTTTGGAAGGCATTTCTCCTCAAGCGTAAAGGCGAGCCCGAAGACAAGATACGTCAAGCGCTTCCGACCATTGAGGTTCGGCTGACCGTCACTTACGGCAAGAACGATTCTGATCTTGGCTTGCTGAGTGAATTCATCATTGACCTGAATCCGGAGTGCAGTGAGGCGCTTATTGTGCTGCGCTACCAACTGAAAGACGGCGAAATCGACGACTTCTTCGAGAACATTTCCGTAGATGAAAAAACTGCTGAGGAGATGCAAAAAACGGCGTTCTGTCGGGCGATGCGGGATCGAGTGCCCGTGCATTACACATCGTTGGTGCTGGCGGAAGACCCTGGTGACAGTAGCAACCAGAAGTCCGTCGAATTCTCAAGGCTTCGTGGCCTGATACTGAGTGGGTTCATAAGCGCGCAGCGGGGGCTTGATGATACGACGCACAAAGACATCAACCTGCTCGGGAAGGTCTTGGAAACTTTATTAGCTTCCGCGACTGCGGACTCTGCGGACAGTAGTGAGCGCGACATTGCGAAGAATCTTGAGAAAGCGATTGACGAGATACAATCCGACATAGACGGCGGTTTCAACAAACAATTGCAAGACCTGCTGCCGGCGTTCACCTTGTTTGGTTATCCGGGCCTCAGTGATCCCAGCCTGCTTACGGAAACCACGCTCGACGTTGAGCGCCTACTCAAGAATCATACTCGCGTGCATTACGCGGGCGTCAACGGGATAAACCTGCCCGAAGCCTACAATGGCTTGGGCGTGCGGAATCTCGTATTTATTCTGCTCAAGCTCTATGAGTTCTTTAAAACCTTCAAGTCCAAAGAAGGGGCCCCTGGTATCCATCTGATCTTTATAGAGGAACCAGAGGTGCACCTGCATCCACAAATGCAGGAGGTGTTCATTGGCAAGCTCGGAGAAATAGCAAAAGTCTTCTCCAATAAATTCAATGGCGGCAAAGCATGGCCCGTGCAGTTCGTTGTCACGACACACTCGTCTCATGTCGCGAACAGAGCCGACTTCGAGGCGATGAGATATTTCCTTGTGAGATCGAGTGGAGAGTCGCGCAACGTTCGTTCGACTGACATAAAGGATCTCCGCAAGGGCCTGGGCGGTACGGCCCCAGAAAACAAAGAGTTCTTGCACAAATACATGACTCTGACGCGCTGCGATCTCTTGTTCGCTGACAAGGCCGTGCTCATCGAGGGCACGACGGAGCGGCTGTTACTTCCAAGGATGATCGAAAAGGGCGACGCGGGGAAGCTCGATGGCCAGAAACTATCAAGCCAGTATGTATCCGTCGTCGAGGTCGGCGGGGCGTATGCGCATATTTTCTTCGATTTGCTAAATTTCCTGGAGCTGCGGACTCTTGTGATCACTGATCTGGACACGGTGAATAAGAACAACGAGGGAAAATCCTGCAAGGTATCGTCGGGCACCCATACTAGTAACCAGTGCATTCTAAAATGGTTTGGCGACCCGAACATCACACCGAGCGCGCTAATTGCAAAATCGACGGAGGACAAAACAAACAAGATTCGTCGCCTAGCCTATCAGGTACCGGAGACTGCTGGCGCGCCTTGCGGCCGCAGCTTTGAAGACGCTTTCATCCTGGCGAATATCGATTTATTTGGGTTAGGGCAAGTCCCACAAGCAGAGAGAGAAGATAGGGCCTGGGCGGATGCCGAACGCGTGAGGAAGAAGTCAGACTTCGCATTGGAGTATGCGATCAGGAAGACCACATGGATTGCGCCCAAATATATTGCGGACGGACTTCAATGGTTGGCGGAAGGCGTCCGTCTTCCGGCGGTCTCTCCATCGCCGCAAACAGCGAAACCCAAAGCGGCGGCGGGAACTCCTCGGCCCAAAAAGAAGCAAGATGCCTAAGATTGCTCCAAACCCCGCCAAGGAAGCCGCCGAAGCCGCGCGGACTCGCATTCACGCATGCATTGATGAAGGCCACAGTTTTCTCGTGGAAGCGGGGGCGGGGGCGGGGAAGACCTACTCCCTGGTGGAGGCTCTCCGGTATTTGGTCGGGAAACGAGGGTCGGAATTACTCCGGCGCCACCAAAAGATTGCCTGCATCAGCTATACCAACGTCGCCGCAAACGAGATCGAAGCCAGAACCGACCGGCATCCGACGATTCAGTCCTCGACAATCCATGCTTTCTGCTGGTCGGTGATCAGGGATTTTCAGCCATTTTTGCGGAAGGAACTACCTAGCCTTGTCAACTGGCCGGAGCGGCTGGAGGAAGCCGGTGGCATCGGTGAACGATCCATCGAATACGATCTCGGTCATCCCAAGGTGGAAGATAAATGCGTACTGCTCCATCACAACGATATTCTGGTCTTGACCGCTAAACTCCTGGGGCAAAGTAAATTCCGGGAGATTCTGACCTCCCGCTTCCCAATACTTTTCATCGATGAGTATCAAGATACCGACACAGACTTCACCGAGGCCCTGAAATCCCATCTTCTGAGCGGTAAAACACCTTTCGTGGGTTTCTTCGGTGACCACTGGCAAAAAATTTACGGCAACGGATGCGGGAAAATTGAACATCGAAACCTAAAAGTGATTGGGAAAAACGCTAATTTTCGTTCGGTGCCGGTGATTGTAGAATGCTTGAACCGCATCCGGCCCGAATTACCTCAAAAAGCTGAAGACCCAAGCGCTATGGGTTCTGTGGCGGTCTACCATACAAACAATTGGCCCGGTGTAAGGCGCACCGGGCAGCACTGGGACGGTGATCTGCCGGCCGAGGCTGCCCATGCCCATCTCGTCACCCTTAGAAAACGTCTGGCGGGTGAAGGTTGGGATTTCTCCCCTCAGGAAACAAAGATCCTCATGCTTACTCATAGGGTCTTGGCCGCTGAACAAGGTTACGACGCATTTGAGGATGTGTTTGACTACAACGAATCCTTTATCAAAAAGGAGGACCCTCACATTGGATTCCTTTGCGACACACTGGAACCAATGTGCTCCGCATACCAAAATAAACACTTCGGTGAAATGTTTGCCATCCTCGGTGATCGGTTGCCTGCCATCCGATGCCATGCGGACAAGCTTAAATGGACTCATGACATGGACAAGCTGCTCGCGCTGCGGAGTTCGGGAACAATTGGCGCGGTGATCGATCACTTAAGGCAAACACAGCATCCGCGGCTCAGTGATACAATCGAGAAAAAAGAGAGAGAACGTGAACGTCTTGGACCCAGCCCAGGCGCTGATGAACCACCTTCAATCTCGCGCTTGCGAAAACTGAGGGAAGTTTCCTACAGAGAGCTCATTGCCTTGGACCGCTTCATTGACGAAGAAACACCCTTTGCTACCAAGCATGGCGTAAAGGGGGCTGAGTTCGAAAATGTACTTGTGGTCTTTGGACGTGGATGGAGTCAGTACAACTTCAATCAGTTTCTTGAATGGGCGGGCAGCCCCAACGATATTCCTGCAAACAAGCGAGACGCGTACGAAAGAAATCGCAACTTGTTCTACGTTACCTGTTCTCGTCCCAGGCGACGGCTTGGTCTTCTATTTACCCAAAAAATCACGCCCGCCGCAGTGACGACCCTTTCCAATTGGTTTGGAGCTGGCGCACTTCGGCCGTTAGAGATTTCCAATTAGAGATAGTATTTCTATTGGCGAATCGCTGCGCCGCGGTGGATTTCATGCATGTTTACTTCTCCGGTTTTTTGCATTTTCAAACGGGGATCTGGGAAACAGGCCGACCGCTCGGCGTTTTCGTTGGTGCTGGACTTCGCGTCATGCATAATACGGTGGGGGGCTGAAGCTGCATCTACTGAATTTTGGCAAGGAAGAAAGATCCCGCTGCCGTCAAGCTTGGACGGAAGGGTGGGAAGGAGATCGCCAAGCGAGGCTCGAAATATTTCAGACAGCTACAAGCTCGACGCAGAGAACGCAAGGGCGGTCGTCCTCCCAAGTCCAAGAAATCCCGATGAAAAGCCTATTGAAAAACAACGAGCGCTCGTTGTATTATTTGCACATTATGGAATCCTAAAGGACCACTCCCCCGGCGCGAAACGACCTACGAGAGCTTGCGGGAGATTTGGTTTAGGTCTAAAGTGGCTCAAATTCGTCGCTTCTGACCCCAGGAGGTTATACCAGCGTGATTGTCGGAGATCGATTGCGTGCCATGCGGGAGGAAAAACACTTCTCTCAAGGGGACATCGAGAAGAAAAAGGGGATTGCTTCGGTGCTACATCTCCCGCGTTGAAAACGGCCATACCGTCCCGGCCATCGAAACGCTAGAGAAAATGGCCGGGACGACCTCTCGTCGGGCGGGAACAAGCAACTAATTGCTCCGATTGGGGTTTTATAAAGTTAGCCACACCGAAGTGGGGCTGCAAGGGGTGACATGATGGACTTGCGCTGCCCGAAGTGCAACAGTACCGATCTTAAGAAAATCTCCTTGGCGTACCAGGAGGGGCTTTACCGAGTTGACGCACGTACTCGCCTTAGTGCTGCCTTGGTCGGGGGTAACGGACCCGACCTCTTAGTTGGCCGTGCGAGCACACAGGCATTCCACCAATCTGCCCTTTCGAAGCAACTCAGCCCTCCGGCAAAGTGGTCCTATGTGAAGGTCGGCTCTTGGTCCGTTCTGGCATTTCTCTGCGTCGGCTGGCTGGTCTTTTACGTAAACACGGTTACGACAAAGTCTTCGACCGCGCTCTCTCCGGCATTGGATCTGTTCGGTCTGCTTGGTGCCGCGATCCTCCTCCTGTTGTTATTATCCGTATGGAGGCACAACGATTCTTCCTATCAGCGCCGCTACGCTCAGTGGGACCGCTCTTTCATCTGTCAGCGCTGCGGCGCCTCTACTGAACAAAAAATGGGCGATCTGAGAACGGGGAACTAACGATGTTAACCGCCAGGCAGTTCGCGGCATTCACGCCAAAGCGCAGGGGCGAAATTCGTTGCATGTACGCCTTCTTTCCTCGCAATCGGCATGGAGTACAGTCGGGCTATTACCGTGACGCGGACATCGTGCCATTGTTGCGACGGCATTATCGGAATGCGGAGACTGTTTTGTTTATTGCCCACACACTGAGGAAGGAACGATGAAGAAGGCGTTCTATGAGAGGCTCGTTGCTCACGTGAATAGAAAGAACTGGTGGCACGTCCCTCCTATAGATCCGGACGCCTATAAGAAGAAGGGAAAGTTTCTCGCATCGAGCTTCGCGGCGGCAGAGTTTTATGGGCGCCCGCTTGACGACCCGCAAAAAGTCAAAGTGGCAAGACCTATTGTCGGCGATGAGCGAACAATCGCGAGGGCACTCCGCATTCCGACGCAGCGTGAGGGCATGAGCTTGGAGCGGATTGCGGCGCACGACGCCCGCTGGAGGAACGCTGCCCTAAGGAAAGGCTTCGACGCCATCCTGCTCATGGCACCGCAGTGTTTTGCCGAATGGAAGGCTTCTGGGAAGATACCGCGCAGCTTGGAACTGAACATTCTAGATGTGTCGGCCAACGGCGGGAAGTAATGAGGAGAAAAAATGACGGTACAAGACCTTTACGAACTCACTCAGAAGAGCGCAGACCCACGCACGGTTGAACTCCGGTTGCGTCCCGATGGTGACGAGATTGCCGAAGTGGAATTTGAAAAGGAAGAGGGACAAGTTTTCGCCTACTTGATAGAAGAAGGCGCGGTCCATCTATAAGATCGGGAGCGGATTATCCAGGCTAGAAGTCGTTATCACTAGAGAATGAATCAGGGTAGCTCTTCGGCCTTTGAGACAACCTTGTAATCGACTCCGAGAGCGCCTTTGAAGTGTTTCTCGCCACATTGAATCTTACGGCGCTCATTTGGCCTGAGTTCAGTCTTCCAGTTATCACCTTTCGTCTCACGAATAAGATAGAGGAGCGGCTTGCCCGTCGGCTGTCCATGTGCGTCGCGCTCCTCCATCACGACAGCCCAATCAGGGTTGTACTCTCCAACGGGTGTTGACACGGTGAACCATCCGGGCAGCTTCAAGTAAAGTTTGACATCGCCTCTCCTCTCGATGTCGCACACGAACTGCTTCTCTACATCGGATTCGTAAATGACATGATCGTAAACGGACTGATCCGCAGGCACCATGTAGTCCATCCAGCTCTCAATCTCCGTCTCCAGTTGAGTCATTTCATACCACTCGTTGATTTTCTCGTACTGAATTCCGTCAACCAAGTGTTCGGCGAGCTTTTCCTTTAAGACGCGTACTGCGACAGCGGCAAACTCAGCAGGATTATGCGTCGCTGCGTCCCTATTCTTGGTGCGCCGAAAAACCTCCAGCAGGGTTGCCCGTGTAAGACGTATTGGTGGAGATGTATGCTCCATGAGATGCGCCATCATTTCCAGCAGGTTTGGAAGGGGGTATCGGCCTGCTAGGTCGAGTACAGTCTTTGCTCCGCTCATAGGGAGAGCTTCCAGAGTGTCATCGATTCCAGGTTTGACCTCGACCTTAGTGATCGTAATTCGCGGATGGCGAATCGGTTCTTTGTCTAGTGTTTGGACAACATTCTTAAGAAGTTCTTCGGTTTCAATCTTTACTGCGTATCGTGTCTTCTGCCTTATTCGTTGCCACAGTTCCTTGAATTCTGGCTTAAGGGTGAATTCCTTCCTCAGCTTCGCAAAACCACGCTTACGAGCGTTGGCGGGTTTTGGCGGCAAGCCGTCCTTTCCATAGTCTTCTTCGATTTCCGATTGGAGGCGTTCCACGTAATGTTCGTAACTCTCGTTTGCCACCACAGTTAGGATGTTGACTCGATCCTCTCGCACTCGTTCTCCTCTCTGGTCAACGGCGAGGCGCATACCACGGCCGATTTCCTGGCGCTTCTTGACCTCGGAGGTGGTTTCATTGAGTGTACAGATTTGGAAAACATTAGGGTTGTCCCAACCTTCCCGGAGAGCGGAATGCGAGAAAATAAACGCTCGCGGCTCCTCTAGGGAAAGCAACCTCTCTTTATCCTTCATAATCAAGTCGTAAGCCTCCTCATCGAAGGCAGACTTTCCGGAAACTGAGTCCATTAGTTCAACGACTCCACCCTTTCGTTGTTTTTGGGCGAAGTAGGCGGCCTGGACCTGCTCTGGATTTGACTCCTTCCACAAGTCATGTTCAGACCTTAATTCGTTGAAGACGCTGTTAAAGATCCGCCGGATCAGGCCGTTCTCGTCGCGGTAGTTATCCACACGGTCAATAAAAAAAAGTGACAACACTTTGATTCCGTCAGGCTGGAGTCGAGCTTGCTTTCTGAAATGCTCCTCGATCGTGTAGCGAATTTGTGCTTCAAAGATAGCTTGTTTGTCTGCACCCAAAGACTGGCCGACCTGCAATTCAATCCCGTTTCCGAAGCGCACGTATTTACCGCCAAGGCTGATTTCCTCGATAACAAAACCCGAATATTCGCTGCGGTCGGTCTTGTTTTCTAAAGAATCCTCTGGTTTAACGGTGACGACTTTCTCTTTGATCGTTCCGTCCTTCATCAGTTTCTGGACGGCGATCCTTGCGCTTAACGTCTTTTTTTCGGAACGGATATCATCCACACGAACGAAGGCTTGATTTACATCGTCAGCTTTGGTGACGGAAGCAACTTCGATGCGCTTTACCAATCTCTGGCGATATGCTTCGTATGGGGTCAGTCGATAGACCAGGTTGTACGGATTTCGATGCGTGGCACTGTAACGAAGAGCGAACAAAGGATCGAGCGCAGAGAGCGCGCGAATGCTGAGTTCGCTTTCCATATTTTGAGGTTCATCGAGAATCAGAATTGGCCGGGTCGCTTGAATCAAATGTATTGGTGTCTCACCCTGGAGCCGATCGGTCATTTGACGAATAACGTTGGATGCCTTGTTAAAGGAATCGATGGTCATCACCATCATCTCGACGCTGTCAGAAAGTGCAAATTGAAGGATTTTCGACAAACTCCCTGAGTCATAAACCCAGTAGCGGTACGGAATATTGTCATAGACGGAGCGAAAGTGTGCCTCTGTGACGTTGAGAGTCTTCAGGACGCCTTCGCGAATCGCAACTGATGGGACTACGGTGATGAATTTGCGAAATCCGTGCTGCCGAAAGAGTTCTAGCGCCGTGCGCAGATAAACATAAGTTTTTCCAGTACCGGTTTCCATTTCCACCGAGAAGTTCGGAAACCGGGAAGCTTTTTCACCTTCGGCAGTGTGAATCGTTTCCTCGATGCAAACTAAATCTCGGTCGGGCGCGATCCCGTTGTGCGTTTGGACAAACTGCAAATTCCTGAGGCAGGCAGATTCTTCCAAATCCAAACGATTCGCGACAGCGGCGAGGCCGAGCTTAAATGTCAGCTCTACTTCTCGATGGGGTTGGCCTTCGAAGAGGCCAGAAACAGCGTCGATCGCGCGAAGTTGGTATTCTTGGTTGGCGTCGAATTTGAACTGCATGGATAAAGGCTAAATCGTCCTCAGTTTGCACTGCAAGGCCAAGTTCGCTGCACTGTCGTCGTCGATAGCTCTATCACGGCAGATGAAAAGTTCGTCTTTAGCCAAGTTGAGCGCTTTGAGCGCACTAAATTTGATTCGATCGTCGAGGCAAATTTTGAAGCTCTGGGTTCCCTCAGCGTCGAAGACCCGGTAGACAGTATTTCCTTTGACTTGAGGAAGCTTCTCGATCCTCGAGCTGAGACGGAATCCTTCCTTGATTGCAGCTTCCCAAATGACGTTTTCCACGTTCCACCCTGGCACTAGAGGGTCAGTATATAGGGCCATAGTGACGGTATAAGCCTCTGCGTCTTTGTCCGCCACTCCGGTCCATGTCCTGTGGTTTGACTCAGCAAGTTTGAACACTCTAAAGCCCAAGTCGGGCTGATCTCGATTGTTTAGGCTCAGCTTTCCGGCTCTTTTTTCCTTAAGTTTCTGTGAAACGCGCTTCAAGCGCTCGATACCAATCTTGCTGATAGTGGGAAATGTGACGTTCCCCGTGGGCTCAGGCATTTGCACCATGATGAATTTGCGGTTGCCCCCATTCTCATCGTTTACTTCCATGACTGCGTGAGCAGTTGTGCCAGAGCCGGCAAAGAAATCCAATATGATGTCATCTTCTTTCGTAAACTGCTCAACGAGGGATCGCATCAGAGAAAGAGGCTTTGGGTACGAGAAGCCGCAGTCTCCAAGCAGTTCCTTCAAGACCCTTGTGCCTTCCTCATTTTTCGCTGACGAGATGGAATAAACATCTGCCAGAGCGTTGGCTTCCGAAGCGCCATTCTTTTCTTCGATCCATGTGGAAAGTGGCTTGCGGTCGCGCTTCGCGTCTTCGGGGTAAGTCTTGAGACGGGGCGTTGTCATTTGCCTATCAGGATAGTCCTCTGGCCAAATCAGTCTATCCTCATCTACCTTTTTCTGCATTGTGGGAGGGTAGAATCCCCAAACCCGACCTTCCGGAGGCCAATAACCGGTTCCCGTACGCGGATTCTTTAGCTCGTACCATTGATTCGGGCGCATGGCTTTTGTCATTCCCACAGTGAGCGGCATGCTCGCATAGAACCTGCCTTTCCCGTCTGGAATGTTATATTTAGACATATCTCGCTCATCACCCAACACATAGACAGATTCGGGGTTTTTTGAGTATGCAAGGACGTACTCATGGTCGGCTGAAATCCAGGAAGACGCCATGCTAGAACTAATTCGGCGACGCCACACGAATGTTGCCAAATATCCTTCCTCTCCGAATATCTCATTCAAAATCATAATGGCATTGTGTAGCTCATGGTCGTCGATGCTAACGAAGATCACGCCCTCTTCTTTGAGCAATTGCCTGGCTAAGAACAGGCGTGGGTACATTGGAATGACCCCCTCCAGTTGTACCAGTTGATATGAGAGTCTGAATGCCCGAGAGGGCAGGAGGACTCGATGAAAAGGAAACGACACACGCCGCAGGAGATCATTGCGAAGCTGCGCGAGGCGGAAGTGGACCTCAACCAGGGCGCAACGATCGAAGCGGTCTGCCGGAAGCAGGAGATCAGCGAGCAGACGTATCATCGTTGGCGGCATCTTTACGGCGGGATGAAGGGGCCGGAGATGGCGCGGCTGAAAGAACTGGAAAAAGAAAATGCGCGGTTGAAGAAGATCGTGGCGCAGCAGGCCATGGACATCGATGCGCTGAAGGATCTCAACCGAAAAAACTGGTAAGCCCGGCGGGCAGGCGACGGGCGGTGGAGCATTTACTTGAGGAGTGGCGCTGCACGGAGCGGCATGCCTGTCGATTAGTGAAGCAGCCACGCGCGACGCAGCGATACAAAGCGCGCATCGATTACGAGGAGCGGAGGATTCGCAAGCGGTTGCACGAGTTGGCGAAGAAGCATCCGGGCTCGGGCTACCGGCGGATGGCCAGGTTGCTGCGGAGAGAAGGGATGAAGATCAACAAGAAGCGGGTGCAGCGGCTGTGGCGGGAGGAAGGCTTGCGGAACCCGCTGCGGAAGCGGCGCAAACGCGCACGCGGCCACAGCAAGAACAGTTGCGCGATAAAGAAAGCGGAGTACAAGAATCACGTATGGTGCTGGGATTTCACGATGGACGAAACAGCGGATGGAAGAAGGCTGAAGTGGTTTTCGGTGCTGGACGAATTCACGCGAGAATGCCTGGCGCTGGAAGTGGAGCGGCGGATGACGGCGCGAGACGTGGTGGCAATTCTGACGTGGCTGGAGGCGAAGCACGGCGCGCCCGGAGCGGTTCGTTCGGACAACGGGCCGGAGTTCATCGCGCGAGCGGTGCAACGATGGCTGGCTGCGCGGAAAGTCGGACCGTTGTATATTGCACCGGGCAGTCCGTGGGAAAACGGCTACAGCGAATCGTTCAACAGCCGGATGAAGGCGGAGTTTGCGGATCGCGAGCTGTTCGCATCGCTGCTGGAGGCCAAGGTTTTGGGAGCGGAATACAAGCGGTACTGGAATCAGGAGCGGTTGCACAGCGGGATCGGATACAAGACGCCGGCGGAATTCGCCGCCGAACTTGGGCCGGACTCCGCTACGCTCCGTCCGCCCCAAGTTCCATCACAACACCAACCGACTCTCATAAACACTGGTACATAAAACGGGGTCAGGCCAACATCATGGAAAGCCATGTTGAGTGGTAGCGACCACTTGATTCGGGATTGCTGGTTAGAAAATTCCCCCCCTTATCTTTTTGGCCGGTAAGGCGAAGATAGGTATCAAGAGGATCGGCAAAGTTGTCTCGATAGACGAAGTCATTCCCAGTGTTATAAGGCGGGTCAATGTAAATCATTTTGATGCGGCCGAAATAAGGCTTGTAGAGGAGCTTAAGCGTTTCAAGGTTGTCGCCTTGGACAAATAAATTCTGAGTTTGTTCGAAGCTAACCGACTCCTCTAAGCATGGGACCAGGGTCGCTCGACTCGGCATCTGTAGGATTCGAATTGCATCACGTTTGCCGGCCCAGCCAAATGAGTATCTCTCCGGGCGCGAATCAACCTCTTCGCCAAGTATTGACTTTAGGCTATCGAAATCTACGCGTCCCTCCCTGAAGCAGTCCGGGAAGATCTCCCTGAGCTTGTCAAATTGCTCGTCTGTCAAATTGGATGACGTTCTCGGTACCGTCTCTATTTTTCGCTTCGTTGTGCTCATGTGCGGACGACCGCCAGCCACTAGTAAATGCCCAGGTTATCGTCGTATTCCTTTCTTTTGTGTCTATCGGAAAGCACCTCGTAAGCCATATTTATCAGCTTCATCTGTTCTTCGAACTTCGATCTATCCTCTGGTGTTGCCCGGTCCGGATGATAAATACTGACCAGGGCTTTGTATGCTTTCTCGATGACCTGAGAAAGAGCGCCCGGGGCAACTTGGAGAAGATCATAATAAGTCGGTTTAGCTTTTCCCCTCTCATTGCGCTGCGCGCTAGAGTCGCTTTGTGAAGAGCTATACCGTGCCTCAGCCGAGAGCTTCCAGAAATGATTTTCGTCTACGATAACGATTCCTCGAGTTTGCATCGAGTACACGAGCCTGTTCACGTCTGCTCTCGTAACTTCAGTTCCTGTCTCAGTTCTCAAAATTGAGGCAATCTGTCTGGCCTTCAACGGGCGTTGCTCTACTTTCAGGACGCTAATAATGTCTTTTTCAGTGATGGGCATCAATATTTCCTAGATCGCGCTATCTGGACTGTGGGTTATTCTCGATATGCCAAGTGGAATTGAGAGGCTCGCATATGGGTGTATTCTCCGCCCGAGCGAGTCAGGGCCTTCGTGAAACACTCAGGGTAGGCAAGATTTGCCAAACGGGGCACAATCGTCTTGGCCGTTTCCAAGCGACAGCGGATAAGCTTCTGAATTTGTTGTGGCCTATTAGCGACGCATTTCAAAACAAAGACGAATTCGAGCAGTTCAGTATAATCAAAATGCCGCTGATCAAAATCATCTGGAGACTGCGACAAGAGAACCATCGCCAATCCTTTAGAGCGCATTTCCCGGATCAATTTTTCTAGAAAGATATTGTTTCGTGGAAGGTAATTGTGGGCTTCATCGATCACAAGAAGAGTTCGTAAGTGTCGCGCTCCGGTTCTTGAATCTACTTCCGCTTCGGGTGCATCTTTAAGCTCACGGTAGAGCTTCTCGATCACAAAAAATGCCACCAACTCGCGTAGCGCAGGCAACGGATGAAGATCGATGATTAGTGTCTGCTCAAAGAGGGCTTCCCCTAAGAGATTTGATTCCGCGAGAGTCGGAAATAGGTGAAAGCTGGTGAGCTTTCTTAAGGTCTCTGTAAGAGTGTCCTCCTTGCGGTTCTCTTCCTCGTAAAGCCTTCTTAAGTGGCGTTCGACTATTTCAAAGTCGGGATATTGTTGGTCCTCTGCTGATCGTTCTATATACGCCGCTTCGATCGCCTTCGAAAGTAAGCCCTTCTGGACAGGACCCAAATGCTCGTAGCTGCTAATTGATTCGACTTTCTCCTCGGCTGAGAATCGAACGCTCGTGCGATCATAGGCACTCAGCATAAATGGGTTGATCGGAATAGTTCTGTCCGGGAGCCGGTAAACGCGAGCATTCGTTGCCGCTACAAATTTTTGATCGCCAGCCACATCGCCTTTCGCATAGTCTAGAAAAATAAAGTTGACTGTGGGGCTCTTCGTGCGGATGTCAGCCAGGATTTTCTTTATAAATTGAGTCTTCCCACTACCCGGGATGCCCACTATTGCCATGTGGGGGTTCGTCGCAGTGTTGAGCGAGCAGAATACGGGTTCTCCACTTCCCACTTCTTCGCCAACATTTACATTGATCACGCTCGTAGGCGTAGCGGGGACATGCGAGCTGGCTGGGCTTGGTGTCGGCAGGTCTCGCAAGAGATTTGACCAAAAGGCATCAGGGGATTCGCTCGCGCTCAGATCCTTCTCAAGCAAAACAACTCCCCTGTCGACGTGGGCTTTAAAATAGCGGCCGAAAAAATCCTCGTCCGACAGTTTGACGCCGGCATGTTCAGTTGTCAGTGCCTTGATCAAGCCATCGTATTCTCCCATCACGGAATATCGATTGAATTCCTTTCCGGTAATTTCGAGGTGACTCACATCAACCGGTTGATCTAAGCGCAGGGATCGGCTCCATGCCAGCCTGCAAAGTAAATTAAAGGGCAGACCAATCTTCTTGTGCAAAGTACGCAGCGCGTCCTCTGCCTCTCGGGAAGTTCGAAACTTGCTAGTTGAAATGCTCATCTCGTGGTTCAATCCCAAAAATATCCTGCGATGACTCTCGTTCGACCTTGAGCAGCATCATAGTCGAGCAAGAATGCCTTTTCGACGCTGGGCAACAGAAGTTGATAGTATTGCTTATCTACTTCCGTATCCGTCGAAAGTATGATCACCTGGCTGCCCGCAGACGGATAGTATTTCTGCACGATTGCACGCCTGTGATCGCTATCCAGTCTGCTTAAAGGAGTGTCAATTACGATTGGAAGTTCCCGGCCCGACGTCTGCGCCAACCCCCACAAGAGGCATATTGCGTAAATCTCCTTCTCTCCGGCGGATAGGTCACTTTTCTTCAGTTTTGTGCCGTCTCTGCCGTACAAGGTGACAGAGAAATCTTTGGGGTCGATCTCGAGTTTTGAAACCAAATCCTCTTTGCGGACTAACTTCTGAATCATCTGCTCGACATTCTTCTCAAGTGTTGACACCCGTTTCCTAGTTGACTGGTCCAGGTATTCTTGGATAACTAGTCTAATTCGCTTGCACAGTTCCAGCTGTTTCCTGGCCGCCTCTGCTACCTGAATGAGGTCTGCGATTTCGGCAACTCGTCTCTGACAGTCTTTGATTTCACTCCGATCCTTCTCCGCCCTGTCTTCGAGCTCAGTTCGTCTCTCCTTTAGGCGTCCTATGGTCTGATTTATGTTAGAAATTTCGCGAAATAAATCCTCATCTGGATCGCCTACTGGTATCCGGTTTAGTTCCAGATCAATAGACCGTAGCCGATTAGCCAATCGCTCGCGGCGGTCCAGGAGTTCTCGGAGTTCGGTCGCAATGTGGCCACGGCTCTCTCTCAAAACCTTGCGAACGTCACTCTCCGCATTTGACGACATTTCATGAAGAAGTTCTCCCAAAATGTCACTCGGCGGGGGGACAAACAAAGATTCCCACAATTCCAAAAGCCTGCTGGATAGAAACGCTTTCTGACTTTCTATCAATTCGGGTTCAGGTTTTGCAGAGTCCTTTCCAAATAATCGATCAACCAGTGTCATCGCTTGTGGATACGTAGCATCCTTTGCTGCTATCCAATTGCTTGTCTTGCGCTCAAGATCGAGTCGTTGTTCAAGCCGAACTCCTATATCAGCCAGCATTGAGAACGGGAGAAGATCGCCGCACATTGACAAAAACTTCTCGTTAAGCTCTTTAAGCTGTTCGTCGAGCGAATCCTTTTCTCGCTGAAGTTTTGGCCTCTCCTGAAATTTACCCCCAAAGTCCTTGCTGATTCTCTTCTCGAGATCAGCCTTCTGAGCCTCAAAAGAGCAAATTTCGCTTTCTACATCGGCGAGATCCGCCTCCGACATAGCTAGACTCTGTTTTGCACCTTCCAACTCTGCATCCGCCTTCTTGTAATCTGCTTGAGTTGCCTGTGAAGCTTCTGCTCGCAATTGCTGACGCGTGTAATGGTCTAGATCTGACTGCAAATGCTCAAACGCATCTAGGCCAAGGAGGGACTTGATCCCGTCCACAATTGTTTGGTCAGATTGCTCTTCATCGGCAATTTCTTGAATTTTTTCGCCGTCAAAGATAAAAAACTGTGCGACGCCAGGTGGTATTAACAGTTTCAAGAATTCTGGCCAGTAGTCGCGTTCTAGACTCAGCTCTTTGCCGTCTAGTTCAAGATAGAGGGAGTCATCGTCACTAGCAAGCGACCAGGTGCGCCTCACGGTGACGTTGAAGCTTTTCTGTTTGTCCGCGTGGGCAAACTGCAGTTCAACAAAAGACTTTGCGTACGGCGAAGATTTTTGCGCCTTTCGATTAATCCGCGATTGAAGGAATCCCCTATATTCTCGACCCTGCCTTTTTCCGATACCTTGCGCTCCGTACAGACACAATCGGATTGCTTCAAGAATGGAGGTCTTGCCAGCTCCGTTCTTTCCTCCAATAATGATCACATTCTTCCCGGGTGTCTGAACTTCAAGAGGCAATTCACACGACCCCTCAAAGACCGAGTAGTTGTGTAAAACGAGACGATTGAGTCTCACTCGGTAATCCTATTCTTCTTTTGCCACGGCATTCTCAAGGATCTCCCCGATCTTTTCGTAGAGACCGTGACGCCTTCCCATGCCAAAAAGGTCTCGCTCCAACTCAAGGAGTTCGGTTAACACCATTTGAGGCACATCGTGTTTCTTGCAGATTTCCGCGAGAAGAGCCTCTTCGTCCATGTTCAATATCGCCATGGCTTCATGATCTCCCGTACTAACTCTTGAGTTGTTTGTATCATAATGCTTGAGGAGGTTACCAGCAAGGCATCTACAACTCTTGGTTCTAGGTACTCGTCAATGCGGATGAGGGTTGGGTCCGGCGTTGAGGGATGATGCAGTGGAGATTGCCGCGTGCGCGGTTCGCAACCTTTATGACAGGGACTTGGCCGTGATGTGGACTCTCTCAGCAAACCTGTCAAGAAACGGGCGTGACAAGATCGCCTTTTCCTGGGACACCTGTTTGCGAGCGAAAAGCATTCTTATCGACGAGGCGGTGAACTAAACAATCCCGTGGCTTAACTCGGAAATTGCGCCCTGTGAATGCTGAGAGTCGGCACAGACAATCATAGCTGCAGAGTTGTGTCCAAATTAATGACACAGGCAGTTGTCCCTGCCATGTCCCGCAAGCGACTGTGATGCGTGAAAAAGAGCACTTGAGTTCGAGCAGCGAGCTCGGAAAGGATCTCAAGAGCCGCTGCTGCGCGAGAATCATCACTGTTAATGAGCACGTCGTCGAAGATGACCGGCGTGGGACCTACATTGTCGATATGTTGTTCAATTGCAGCAAGCCTTAGTGAAAGGTATAGCTGATCCCTTGTGCCATCACTCAAGCCTTCAACGGAGACATGGGAACCATCGCTTCGCACTGAGACCAGGGCGAGGCGGTCATTGTCAGTGTATTCAGTGGTCAGTCCGCTGTGTTCGCGCCGCGTCAGGCGGGCAAAAATCACGCTGGCCCGCTTCACGATCGGTCCTTGGTGTTTTTCTCGATAAGACTCGATAGCACGTTCGAGTACAACGGCCGCAAGCCGAAGTCGGAGGTAGTCCCGAACGCCTGTCCGCGCTTCCGAAAGGGCTTCTTCGGCCTGTTGCGCAGACGCTGCAACGAGATCCGAGTTGTCGAATCTTTCGAGTTCTTTCACGAGCTCGCCTATCCGGTGTGCAGTCTGAGGGATCTCGTCGCGTAGCTCGGTCTGTTTCCTCTCCATCCGCTCGATCTCCGCATGCAGCGAATCGGGGTCAAAAACGGCCGCTTCCCTCTCGATCTCCTCGATGGAAGTGGCAGCGTTTCGCGCCACTAACCCGTCTGCTAGGCGCGCAGACTCGCGCTTTGCTTCGTTTTTGTGCTCGGAGGCGGCGATAACTTCTTCAAGCCGTTCCTCGTTCTCGCATGCGGCGAGTTCTCGCAAGCGCTGGAGGCGGACCTCCTCATCTTCGAGTTTTAGTTCAAGAGCGTCAATGCTAGCTGCATCTCTCTTGTTTTCGTTTTCGAGTTCGGCTCGCTTTGTCCCAGCCTTATCCGCTTCGCTGAGCCGGGCATGCAGCTTGGCAATGGCCATGTCGGGAGTGGTATTCGCGAGCGTGGAATCGATCGAGATGACAAGTCGGGAAACTCCAGATGTAAAAGTCTCAATATCGGATGTCATAGTCTCGACGCGATGCTGTTTGTCAGTGGCATCGTTCAGGTTAAAAAAGACGTCTTCCAGCGCAGTGAGTGCGTCAGATACCTCGTCGGGACTTGTCGCAGTGGGCAGCGCAAGACCTTCTATCACCGGAATCCAGGTAACCGACCAGTCTTCGAGCCGCTTATTACACTGGGAGACCTTTTCCTCGAGACGCTTCCTTAAAGTCAGGCCTCCCTCGATCTGCTTGAGGAGCAGATCCCGCGACTGCTTTGCTTGGGCGATCGTTTTGGCGGCCTGATCTGCACGCGTAAGCAAAACGGCAAAGGTCTCGTCGTGCTTTACGGGTGGGATACCAATCTCGACCATGCGTGCGCTCACCTGCTCGCGGGCCAAGGCTATTTGCTGGAAAGTCTGATTAAGGTCGGCTTGACATTTTCGCCGTTTGGCAACGCGATCGAGCACAGCATCGCGAAGTCGTATCCAATCTTGCATTTCTCTAGGGCTCAAGGGAGGTTTGGCCATTTCTCGCCACTCTGAGGACCATCGAATTTCGAACTGTCGGAATTGTTCCTCCAGAGTGGCAAGCTCACTCTCGCACCCTGTCTGGGCTAGTTCCTGCAACGCCAATTCGGCCGCCGCCCGCTCTTGCGCCACAACTGCACTAGCATTCGCAAAACGAAGGTCCGCAATCTCATCCGCCTTTGCGATCGCTTCGGATAGACCTTCCGGGAGCGGAACGAGCAATTGCGAGTCACGCTGAGCATCTTCCTTAGTGAGCCGGCCGTCGAAGGAGAAGGCGCGTACAAGTTGCCAGAGGGTATCGCGATGCTTGCGAGCTTCCTCAAGATCACCTTGGCTAGCTACTTTGTTTTGTAATCTGAGCCGAGACGATTCTCCCTCGATTCGCGCGACTGCTTCCCGCGCTTGATCGAGACGTAGGTGAATGGTCTCGCGACTATTCTCAAATTGTCCCCACTCTTGGGAGTAGAGCTCAATTGTAGTGGTCAACGGACTTCCAATACGTTCAAGTTCTTCAACATCCTTAGCCCAAGCGCTGAGTTTCTTGAGTTCTTTCTCGGCATCTTCCCGAAGCCAGTCGATATCAGCCTTTAGCTTGATGACCTGCTTTTCGATCTCGCCAAGTCTTCGCCCTTCTTCTATTGCAGCTAGGAGACTACTCGTGTCCGGCGATTGGGGCTGACTTGCAAGTTGCTTCTCGAATTTCTTTTGATCCTCCATTGCTTGCGCCAGATCGGCCGTTGCCGATGCGTGTTCCGCAACGATCCGCGCATGTTCCATGATTGTCTTTTGGATGGAGGCTTTCCTGCCGTAGAGAGGACGCAAGGCCTCCGCGTCCGAGACGGACTGTCCTGGCCAGAATTGTTGCCATTCTCTTTCTGCGGTTTCGATGGCCTGTTTTGCCTCGCGCTCTCGTTTCTCCCTATCGCTGAGGCTCTTGCGGTATTGGCTCGTCCCTTGGTTCAGTTCTTCGATCAATGCGCGCTGCGCTTTCACTTCTGGATCCAGGGAGAGAAGACGGATCTGCTCTTCGCGTTCTGAAAGTTGAGCCCTAAGTCGCTTCAGTTGGGCGGTAATGCTTGAGATTGCTGCTCTTGAAGCATCACGGACAGCACGGGCATCTAAGGGCAAGGAAGGCAGCGAATTGAGAGAAGCTAACTCCATGCGGACAGTCTCCAATCGGGCCAAATCAGGTTTGTTGCTCTTGATTCTGCGCAATCGGATGAGTGAGGTCTCCAACTCCCTAGATTCTTGTTGCTGTGCATTGAACTTCTGTTGAGAGTTCTCATACTCCTGGTTGAGCTTCTGTACTGTTTCTGGCGAAATCATCGCTTCGCGCCCTGTGCTCTGAGCATGCTTGTACTGGTCCAAGCAGGCATTTATGTGCTTTTTCTTAGCTGCCGCGCTCGGCGAAAAGAGTGCGTCAGCCTCTTCTTTAAGGCCCTCCAGGATTTTCCGTAGGCTCAGCAATCCCTCCGCTTGGAAAAGGCTGCTCCCGACATCGCCCTTTCCCGACAGGAGTTCCTGCCCACCCTTACGGAGGCCCTCGTGGCTGAGTCCGAAGAATTGTTCGAATCGCTGCTCGTCCATTTCCTTGAGGTACGGCTTGAGAGTCTCATTGGAAAGAGGGGTCTCGGTCATGGTCAGGAGTGTGTCGCGGTTGCCCTTCCGGCGGATGAAGTCCAGGTAAGCGGAGTCGGAACGGATGCGGGCGCCGACACGAAGTGCGCTCGTGGGAAACGTATGTGCATCCGTAGTTCGTGAAGGTACTCCGAACAAGAGAGCTGACACAGCCCTCAAAACCGTTGATTTCCCCGCTTCGTTGTCACCGTAGATCACATAGAAATCAGGATTTCTGGCGGGTAGTTCGATTGACAGTTTCGAGAAATTCCCATATTGCCAAAGATTGATACGTTCGAACCTCATTTGGGTTCCGTCTCGGCAAGGCGCGCAAGCAACAGACCTTCCGTTTCAGCCAACGCAGCAGCTAACTCGGCATCGTTAAATCGTAGCGGGTCGCTCCCGGAGTACAAAGCGGCAGGGAGCTTTTTTCGTAAATCGGAGATCGCTTCCATTTTTGCGATAGCTCCAGGTTCCTTGCGCAGCGCGTCGATCATTCTCACGACCTCTCCTATTGGGTCATCGCGAGAGAGGAGTGCCTCACGGTTTAACCGCGGCGTAGTCAGGACGCGTACGTCCTCTACCCAAATCGATCCTTCGCCAACTTCGGTCGCCACACTAACAAGCTGATTTCGGACCTGCTCTGGGTTCCGCATAAGTTCGCTGTGTGCAGCCGTCGGGCCAATCACTTGTATGCGAATGGCCGCGATGCGCCCATCGGCAGGCCTGGCCACATTTTGGATCTCGGTTCTTGATTTCTCGTAGATTTCGTCGGTGGTCGCGCAGCCAGAGACGTCGAGGACAACCGTAAACCAGGGAATTACTGTAGTCGGGATTGTGTTGATGGTGATTGCCCCGCTTGATCCAACGGAAACTAGCTCGCAGCCCTTCTCGCCCGTTTCCTTGGCGTGACGCCCTTGCAAGTTTCCTGGATAAATCACATAGGGACTCAATGACAAAACTGTCCGGCCGTGAACATGCCCGAGAGCCCAATATTGATAGCCCTTGTGAATCAAGGTGTCCAGAGAGCACGGGGCGTAATTGCCATGACTGGAATTGCCACCTACATTGGTGTGCAGAAGGCCAATGTTGAAAAGGCCGGGAATGGCGGCCGGATACTGCGCAGCGAGATCATTTGTGACATCGGGACGGGCGAAGCTCTGGCCATGAATTGCAACGCCCAGGGTATCAATACGGATCGTTTGGGGTGCTTTTTCCGAAAAGACATGGACATTGCTTGGTGAGTTCAGATTTTTCTTTAGCTTGTTGGCCGCATCATGATTTCCGAGAACGAGATAAATGGGAATTTGAACTTTCTGTAATCGCGCTGCTTGGGCATTGAAAAACAAAACAGATTCGTAGCTTTGCAGCCCTGTATCATAAAGGTCTCCGGCGATCAGCAGGAAGTCGACCTTTTCAGCGATCGCCACATCTACAACCTTTTGGAAAGCTTTGCGTGTAGCATTGCGGATTTGGTCGGCGGGGGCACCTTCATATCGGGAAAGCCCTTCTAAAGGGCTGTCAAGGTGCACGTCGGCGCAGTGAATGAATTTCATGTTCTATGCGGATGCGGCTCTAGCATCAAGCTGTATAGTATTCAGTTGGGTAAGACTGGTTTGTTCAAATGCATGATACCGCGTTTTCACAACGGATAGATATTATCTGTACAGCACTTACCCTGACTTAGAAAATGATGGTAGCTCTGGCGGCACGTATTCTTGATTCAACTCATGGCAAAGAAACTCAAATCTCGTACGCTAACTATCTTTCTGCTCAAGGACTTCCTCAAAGAACCTTCTGAGATTTTCAAGCACAGCGGCACCCTGGTGGAATTGCCGGTTTCTAGGGCATGAAAGTGATTCACGCCAACGGTCCGCGAACCCATGGAGTGAACCCCTTTTGTGAGACAGTTTTGGCCAACGCGGCTGCCTCGTCAGGCACCGGTCCCGACAGCATGAAGTGGTTGTTTCCGTGTACGAGGATGCCGACCATACGCTTTCAGGCCTCCAGGCGCGGGTCAGAAACCGGGTAACCGATTGCGAAATGGTAGACGACTTGTCCTTGCTCAGGGGTGAGACCCAGATATCGGTTCACTTCTTCATCAAAAAATGCTCCGATGCCTGTTGCTCCCAGTCCAAGAGCCGTGGCAGCAAGATACATTCGTTGGCCTATTGCGCCCGCCTCGAAATGCACGTATCGATAGCCGCGATCTCCGTACCTGCTGGCAGCATTCTCAAAATCCCCGATCATGGAAAATGCCACGCAGGCATTACCCGCCAAGTCTTGCCCCAAACTGAGAGCTGCCGCCACCAGGCGTTGGTCCCCTGCTTTGATTCTTTCCAGCTCTGCACGCTCCGGCCAGAAGCGATAAACACCCGGCTCCAAGCCTTCGACGCGATGGACGTAAAGATAAAGATGGACGCAACGATGTGTAGCGAAATCGGCGAAGAGAGGCGCCTTTGTGGCGGACAGGAGAGTCGCAAGTTGAGGGAAGGAGATCGATTCATCCCCACCCCTGAAGTCAAGAGCAGAACGCCGTGTACGAACGGCGTCACCGAAACCGTAGTTTGAGGAGACAGGAGCCGGCAGGCTGACTTCCCCGCGCCCAGATACCTTCGGCTCGCCAAAAGAGGGGATAGTGGATTCTGTGCTGAGCTTCGTGGCAGTGTGAATGCGTTCGATCAGAGGGTAAGTTCTTTGCTCCTCCGACAGTCGGTTAGGCTGACCACCGAATAATATCGTCTCAACTGGATCTAACATCCTCACGGGAATGGATGGGCCGTGAAGCGCGACGATTAACATGGGCCACTCATCCGCACTTAGGAGACACGATTCCGCCACTCTGTCATCTAAGAAATGTCCAAGCGCAAAGCTTTCGCAGCCGATGGATCGAGCAGCAAGGGTGAGAGCCTGCCAGGCGTGTCCGATGTCGTGTAAGCAATACCGATAGGCCCGGTCCCTGTATTTCCAGGCTTCGCGCCAAGCAATACTGGTCAAAACGAAAATGACTGGGGCAGAGTTGTTGACAAGTATCGCGCCAAAATCTCCGACGGCACGTTGTTCCGCCATGTGGGATGAGGGACGGTAATGATAGAGACCGTCGGACCAGTCGACAAGGCCACGGGTGGAGAAGTGAAATTCGGTCGGATGGAGATTGCCGGAAGAAGGATTGACCCGCAGAGAGTAGACAGCTCCGGTGGACGGCACTCGTTTGGATGCGCTAATCGATGCGGAATAGAACATCAACTGAGAAAGAAATTCCGCACCATCCCTGGCTGAAGTATTTCCTGTTTTGCCATCGAGTACCTCGAGAGCTGAAATCTGTGGAGCCGCCGGGTCGGCCGGCAAGTCCAAGACCGGGATGCCTTCATAGTGCCGGAACGGATTGGGCATATTCGCCCAATCGAGGTAGTGCTGACTTCGTCGGAGCGACTCGGCACTGTGCTTCGTCGATTCATGATATTCGCGCCAGGTCATATAGAGTGAATCCCAGGGTGATCATTCTGGCAAAACAGACATGCGGGTATTGTCTGATATCAATTGTCAGGCAAAAAGAGCGTATCAAAGGATGGTTGCCGAACATGCCCGATTATGGCTGCGTTGATCAGGAATCAGAGTATTGGCATGCACTCATCCAGTTCGTGGAGAATCCACTCAACTTCCTAGAGCCTCGTTTCTGGCCAGTGACAGGCACTTTTCTGAGTACGCGACTTAGAACGATTTAGGTCAATACACTCGAATTGTTTTGAAAGCGACCTCCAACAGTGCTAGTCGACTTCGCTATCCCTTCCAACGTCAGCGGCTCTGGACCCACGCCGTGAATTGATGCCAAAACGCCGAGTGCCCTAGAGGGCGCATCGAGAACTGCATGACAAGCAGAAGAAGAGTTCCGTTTATCGTTACAAGATGGATTTTCCTGCGCGACCAGAGGTCAAAGGCGATCAGAAGAATCGGTATAGCGTCGAGCATTCCGAAAAAGACGAGAGCATAGAAGAAAAGCGCTGCCACAGGCGAAACGATCCCCGTGAGGAGCACGCGGTATTTGAACAGGTTGGCAACTGAAAGCTTGTCCATTTCTGGTTTATTGCTAACCTCAAGCCATTGCATAACAAAGCCTCATAGATTCGAAAAACCGCGCATCTTCAGGCAATTTCTCGCGACTATGGGGAAGTGGCTGGCGAGGTTGGGCACGCGGACGCTGTACATCGAACCGGGAAGTCCCTGGGAGAACGGCTACTGTGAGAGCTTCAATGGGAAGTTGTGGGATGAATGCTTGAACGGAGAGATTTTCTACTCGTTGAAGGAGGCACAGATCGTGTTCGAGAGGAGGCGGGTGCTGTACAACACGCTGCGCCCGCACTCAGCGCTCGGTGAAAGGCCGCCTGCCCCCGCGGCCTGTAACCCATGGGTGCCAAATCCACATTCGCAGCCTATGGCAGTGATATAAACTCTCTCATTGAACCTGGTACAAAAACTCGGGCGGGTCAAAGTGCTAGATGATGGAAAGAGTTCCGCCGGTAACAAGGACGAACCGCCTCTGCTTCGGGTGGAAATGAAGTGCGTCCCTGACTAAGGAGAGTACAGAGTGCTTTCTCACAGAGCATTTCGAATGGTCCTCATGTTCATTCTGGTTGTCATTGCGCTGACAGATTGTTCGCGATTGGGCGCACAAGCAGAACAAAAGAAAAAAATCGCGAGCGACGCTGGCCTGCCGCGCTTTACATATTCCGCACCCACCTCCGCGGCGACGCTGTTGGGAGCCGATGATGCGACTTTCAAGAATTTCGCGACTCGTGTGCGGACCGATCTTGAAACAATCTTCCGAGATTATGAGATTACAGACAGTGCCGTGCTGCTGCACCTTCTATCGCATCGGCTCGATTTGGAGATGCTATTCGAGGATGATGAAGCGGCCCTGGAGACCTGCAAGCAGATGCAGGCGTTATTTGAAAAACCTGAACTCAAGGCAATGGGAATGTACAACGATAGGGCATTCATTCGGGCTCGGATGGCTACGGGAAAATCGGGCGGCCCGGAATTTCAAAGAGAGTATCAAACGCTCCTGGAGGCACAGACCAAGTTACTGCCTTGGGAGGTTGTTGCTGAGCGCATCCGTAAAGTGCAGGCCAGATTCGAAAAGCTGAGCGCGGATTCCGTGAACGAGCGCGTCGCTTCGGAAATTGAGCCGGTCGTTTCGAGGGACAAGGCATTCGACTTTCAGGCAGCCACCCGGCTTATCTTTTGGCGAGGTGTATTGTCCACGGAACTACCGCAGCGCGGGATCGTCCTGAGGGTCTTGAGCGCATACATCGACGCTCATAAGAGCGAAAATCCTCCCGAGGCACATCAATTGGGAGCAGTCGAGCCTAGGAGCGATAAGGGGCCCGCTTTCGACGGTCAACAGTGGTGGACCTCTGTAAAGGTCTTAGCGGACGATGCTTTCGAGGGGCGCGCCACCGGAAGTAAAGGTCTCAAGAAGGCGGAAGCCTACGCCGTGGCGCAATTCAAGAATGCTGGTCTATCACCGGCTGGTACTCACGGTTTCTATCAGAAAATCCGCATGCAACAGCGCCAGGTGGACGAGAATCATTCGGAGCTCGCTATTCTTTCCGGAGGCAAGCGCTTTCCCCTTTCCTTCGGCGAGGATGCCTTTATCAGCAGCCTCGGTACAACATCTTCGACCAGCCTGACAGCCCCATTGGTATTCGTCGGATACGGGCTGAAAATTCCGGAATACAACGTGGACGACCTGTCAACCCAAGATCTTCGCGGCAAGGTAGTGGTCTACTTGCGGGGTTCGCCAGCCGATGTTCCTGGGTCGATTTCTGCGCACTGTCAGTCGTTTCGCCAGCGCTGGAAAGCGCTTCAGGCTGCGGGCGTCATCGGCGTCATTTCCGTCCAAACCGCTACGGCACTCGATATACCTTGGTCGCGATTCTCTCTTAGCAGGAACGACCCGGCTATGGAACTCGACGGGCCAGAATTTAGGTTTCGTCAAGGGCTGCAACTATTCGTTACATTCAATCCAGCTTCTGCGGAACGATTGTTTGCAGGTTCTGGCCATACCTACAGCGAGCTTGCTGCTCTCGCGAATGAACGCAAGCCTCTTCCTTCATTTCCACTGGCGGTGCAACTGGAAGCGAAAGCCGTCATTCGCCACAGGCAGCTAGAATCTGCCAACGTGATCGCACTACTCCCTGGCACAGATACAGCTCTCAAAAACGAGTTCGTCGTTCTCTCTGCGCATATCGAT
>Ga0181530_10001596_pt1 | contig 28231 bp, 34 predicted proteins | sample PEATcosm2014_Bin_42_FD_119769 | JGI IMG/M metagenome (GOLD analysis project Ga0181530, IMG submission 119769) | Peatland microbial communities from MTU Mesocosm Facility, Houghton, MI, USA - PEATcosm2014_Bin10_60_metaG | ecosystem: Environmental > Terrestrial > Soil > Wetlands > Peat | place... | reverse complement strand
GCTCGGTCTGCAAGCCTTGACCGATTATTGGCGCCTGTTTGGGCGTCTCGCTCTCTAGTAGTCCGCACCGCCATGGATAGCGCTGGCCTCGAAGCAATCCTGATACTCATGCACTCAATTCAAGCCTCTGGTCGGAGACTCACAATCGTCGCGCAGTATTCGTGCGATCACCTGGCATGCGTAGGACAAGACGAGGAGAAGGCTCGAGCCATTGGCCGCCTGAGCCTCCGTTCATGAGCGCGCAGACCCGAGCGGCCGAGCGGCTATTGAGCATGCAACCATCTCAGCTACGTGGGGACAGCGTGTGTCCGACTGCTCATTCGGTGTCGCTCTCGGTTCCTTCTTGCGGCGTTAGGTCGTCCGTGCTCGCGCTTACCTCACAGCGCGACGTCACCCGCAGAAGCCTGGCACTAAATTTAGGTCCCTCTACTAGGGACTATTACGGGTTTGACACCTCGCCAAAAGCGCGACCGTTGTAGAGAAGCATCAGACGATGCCACCTAGTGCAGAGAAGGAGCCTCCGGGACGATGACGACACCCCCGATACAACGAGACGATTGGCTTGGGCCGTGGCCACTTAACCTCATAGGACGTCAATGGAAAAAGGCCACGAGACAGACTGGATGGCATCGCGCAGTGGCTGTGCTGCGGATCGGATTTGAGGTCGTTCTCGTCGTTGCCGTCATTGCCCTACTGATCATCTGAGGAGAGCGTTATCCGAGCGACCCGTGGCCTCCCGGCCATCTATCGGATGTCCTGAAATGGGGTGCCCGCTGTCGATGTGAAGCGGCTGAATAGATCCGAGCAGCGCGGCTGGCAGGTCCGGCGTCGTCAGGTGAGGTTCGGTACGAGCTATCGATCAGCGATCCTCGACCTCACCGTGCAGCAACGCCGGGTCGTCGAAGGCGCCTACGCAAGCGCCAGGGCATGGTGGCTCCGGTCCGGCAACATCCATCAGGTGATGTCCATTATGAGGTGATCTCCGATCGGCCCGAGGCGCAGACGGTCCATCTTCGTCGGAACTATGAAAGCAATGAGGGCATATCACCGAATCGGTTCTCCCCGAGCGAGGAAGATGCTGGATAGCCCGATTGCCTCAATAGCACCCCTCCGAGAATCGGACGGTGGTGGACCCTCGCTGTACTTGGTATCGCCCAGCTGATGGTGGTTTTGAACACCACCAGCATTAACGTCGCACTTCCCGCGGCTCAGCAAGCTCTTCACTTCACCAATGCGGACCGGCAGTGGGTGGAGACGGGTTACTCGCTCGCCTTCGGCAGTCGGCTGCCCTCGGAGGTCGCATTGGAGATGTTAATGGGCGAAGGCGGCGCCGCGATCGCCGCAAGCACGACGTCTCCCGCCGACATGGGAAAGTCCTCCGAATGGTGCTCGCCAATACCGAACACCGTGCTCGACCACGTTGCGGATCGTTTGGTCGTGGGATAGCGGGCAGCCGTACTGGTCGTCCGTGACGTCCCCAGGGTGTCGAGGCCGAAGACCAAGGAAGGTGGGACCTTGTCCACGGGTTTCGCCTGAGTGTCGTCCGAAGATGGATCTGTGTCTCTCAATCCGGGTGCTCCTCCGTCTATGGCACGTTCACGCACAAGGTTCCGGGGCCCAACCGGCGTCCTTTCATCAAGAATCGTGTTTCAGCCCGCTTGTCGCGCCCGTCAATGGCCCTGCGTGTGATTCCGGCCGCTCCTGGTAGGTCCTGACTTGCTCGCGTACCGGGGCCTGCCGCCCCTCTTGGCTCTGCCCGCGTGGTCTCCTGACCGGGGACTTTGACGGGCGCGACGCGGCATGGCCGGCGCGACATTTCTCAATGTACGAAGTGACCTCAAAACCGGGATGACTGATGGACAATCGGAGGGATGGGATCGAGATGGGATTTGTCGCAGTGGGCCGGGCTGTCAGGACCAATGAAGATCGTCGGTTGCGTCCGTCAGGAGAGATCGACTTGCCTGATATCGCCGACGAGCGGGTGGGTGAGGGCTCTCGCGTCCGGACCAGCCGACGATTCGGCTTCTGGGCCGTGGGGTATGCCCTCTTGGCCCTGACTGCATTCTCGACTGCCCCGAGCCCCCTCTATGGGTTGTACCAGCAACGGGACAACCTGAGCTCCTTGACCATCACCGTGGTCTACTCAGTCTACGCGGGGGGAATTCTTGTAAGCCTCTTGTTGGTTGGGCACATCTCCGACTGGTACGGCCGCCGAACTGTACTGATCCCGGCTCTGTCCGTCGCTCTCCTTGCAGCCGTCTTGTTCTGTGTATGGAAATCACTGCCCGGACTCTTGGTCGCCCGGTTTCTCACTGGTCTCGCACTTGGTGCGGCCTTGACGGCCGCGACGGCCTATCTCGGAGACATAGACGTCGGAATCGAAGATACGCCAACGCGTAGGTCTCAGGTCGTTGCGACGGTCGGCAACGTGGGCGGATTGGCGACGGGTGCTTTGATTGCAGGTTTCCTGGCGCAATACCTGCGGGACAAGTTGACCGTTCCCTATCTCGTCTTCGTCGCAGCACTCGCCGTGGCCATCGTAGGTGTACTCCTGGCGCCCGAGAGCCGTTCTCCCGGGGGGAGTCACCCTCGCTACCACCCTCAGCGATTAGGACTGCCTAGTACGCATCGCTCTGAATTCATTGCGGCGACCCTGGGGATCTTTCTCTGCTTCGCGGTGGTGGGACTCTTCGCCGGCCTTGCCGGAGCCTTCCTGGCTGGACCGCTCCATCAATCGTCCCATGCCCTTGTCGGCGTCACCATCTTCGCCTGTTTTGGCGTCGCCTGTCTGGTGCAAGTCACCACGAGCAAGTGGTCCGTCCCCCGGCTGCTTGCTTTCGGCGTCGTTGTGACTCTGGCGGGATTGGTCGTGCTGGTTTCCTCCACCTGGGTCGCGCCTCCAAGTCTGGCTCTCTTCCTGGTCGGTGGTGCCATCGTCGGCGCCGGTTCGGGCGCAATTTTCAGAGGCACCCTCACGATGACCGTTTCGACGTCCGCGAACAATGAACGGGCGAGCGCATTGGCGAGCTTCTTCGTGGCCGGTTATCTCGGACTGTCGCTCCCCGTGGTCGCACTTGGCGTTGCGTTGCAAAGCGTCAGTCCCAAGGTGACGCTTCTTGCCTTTGCGCTCGTTGTCGGGCTGGCCATGCTCGCAGCTGCCCCCGTGCTCACGGCCCGCAAGGGCGGAGAGGGGGAACCACAATGAGCGTGCATTCCGGCTTGTCCAGCGTTGCAGCCCACACGGAATGTGTTTGAAAAGAGTGGCGACATCGGTTCCGATTGCGACGCTCATCCGGTTCAATTCCAACGGCCCGGAGCGATTCGCTCGGGGATGCGAGAGCGTGCCGATAGGACGTGGGTCCGGGTCCGTGGCCACCCTCCGACTCCGTGTCGGGCGTGACCTTACGTGACCTTATCGAGAGGGAGGGAGAGGGATCGTGAGGGAACCTGAGGGGGTCGAAACGCCGCTACCAGGAAAGTCCTCGGAAAGGACCTGGTCAAGACACTGAGAATCGTACTTTCGCATCGTAGAAGTCGGCGGTTCGAGTCCGCTCACCTCCACCAAAGGCCCAGGTCAGAGGGCTGAAGTCAGATCCCCCAGAAGAGAACCTTCTCGGACGTGACCTTACGTGACCTTATCGGTCACACGACGAGTGAATCGGGCCTCAATTGGTACATTCCCATGAGCCGTGCACTGCTCGCTTAACTTAAGGGTGTCTTCGGGACAGTCAGAACTGCGTTTACGACCCGTCGTAGCTCGGACCCTGTGCAGCGACTGCAAGGCCAGCGTCCCATCCGGGTGCTCGACCGTTGGCCGGTGGATGGATCGTTTCGATGCTTGCCCCACTGCGCGCAAGCACCCAGGTGACAACCGAGTTCGAGTTCCACATCTCGCCCGCGCCAAGTTCGTCACGGCCCCATACTGGCGTCGGTATCGACGGCAAAGTTTCGAGGATCCGTTCTGCAACCTCGACATCGTCGGTGACCCTTACCGGGCTTCCGATCGCCTGATTGATGTCGGGAATAGAGCCTCCTCGCCAACGCCGAATCTCGTAGCGGAAGACCCGGAACCGCCCGAGCCATCGCATTCCGACTGGACCCTCCGCTACCACACCCCGTCGTTCGCCGTGCAGATCAGGTATGGGCGCCTGTTCGATCACGAAGTGACCTTCTGGCACGGAGATGACGAGCGCAGAATGGTAGAGATCACACCGAGGACGACGGGCAGCGAGAGCTGTCGCCGCCTCAAAGAGCTTCCCGCTGATCCGAACGACGTACGCTCCAGCACCCAGCGGGATCCAGTACAGGTCGACAGTTGCCCTACTCCCCACTGCAGGGAGTGAGTCGCGCCCGGCGTCCGCGGAGGTCATCATTGATCACACATGCTGCCCGCTCAGAGTGCGTCATGCCAACGGTCGGGCTCGCCATACAGAGCGCCGATGAGCATTCCGCAGCCAACGGTGCACCACCCTTGACGTTGCTCCGTTCCCGGAGGGACACGGTGAAACGGGTTTCCGAGAGGCTCCGTCCTGATTACTCCCATCTGAGGCGACGGTCAGTTGTATCGGATGGCATCGCCCGGCCGGACCCGGGTGGCATGCCGCAATGGAACGGCGACGAGCAGTGCGGCCACGCCCGCCTGGCACCTGCGGGTTCAGGGTGAGCTGTCGAGCACCGCAGGAAGCCATGCGACGACGTCTCGGGCGGCGGCGATTGCCTCGGCCTCGTTGGCGAACTCCCTACCCGAGTAGTACGCGATCGGAGTCCAGCTACCCATGTCCTCCGGGTCGCGTCGGAACTCCTCGAATCCGAACGTTCCGTCGGGCCGCCGAAAGATGTCTACGCAGCGATCCACGGCCGGCGTCGAAGGGCTTGCGACGACCGACCAAGATGGGTCCAATCGTGCCGACATCGCTCCATGATACGAGAGGGATAGCTGCCCGCCGTGCGAACGGGGACACTCTGGGGCGTGACCCGTTGTCCTCCGGCGCTGTTCGACTCAGGCGGTTTCAACCCGAAAGAACCAATGAACTCCGAACCTGTCGGCGAGGTGCCCGTAAATCCCGAACGGTAGCTCGTGTAACTCATCGAGGAGGTCGGGATCTGCACCCGACGACAACTTATGAAAGACATCGTGCAGGCCGCCGACCGCCTGGCTCGTAACGTACATGGCGACCATGTTGCCCTGGATCGGCTCACGCGTCGCGTGCATCCAGTCAGTTGCCGAAAACTCCATGTCGTTCGATTTGAGGTGGGCGTAGACCACTTTGTGGTGATGCTCTGGAGGGATGTCAGCCTTCATCGGAGTGTCGCCCAGCCGCGTGATACTCAACTCACCACCCAGGCAAGACTGATAAAAGGTCATGGCATCGGCGCAGTTCCCATTGAAGAGTAGGAAGGGCGTGAGGTTTAGCAAAGTCTCCTCCGAGGCGCCTTCGGGATGGGATTCAAGATCTGATGGTCAAAGACTCTCAGGCTCCTACCCCAAGATCATCGCATCGCTAGCGCCATTGCTGCCACCGAGCGAATGTTGCTTGAATGCCGGAGCATCGTCCGAGCGTCCCACCCTTCAGGCGAAGTGGGTCGGTCCCAGCATGGATTCGTCCGGCTCGACCGATGCCCGGTGCGTTTTCAGGAATCCCAGGCGGCCCGGATTGCTGCGCTATCGGCGACCGCCTGCCGCCTGCCGATCTTGAGCGCCTGAATGACGAGGTCCGGGTCCATCATGTTTGCCGGCGTCCCGATCTCGCTGAAATCGGGTTCGACCGCCACCAAATGTCTGGTTTCGCGCAATGGTGCCAGTTCAGCATCTGGGGTCACGGAGGCGGCCAGCGCACCACCCCCGCCGGTGCCCTTGGATCCAAGGGCATGGCAGGAAAGGACCACGAGAACGTCGGTCGGCGGCGCCGCCGTCGCATTCAAGTGACTGAGGAGACCTCCGTCCATATAGCGGTGGCCTTTGATCGTGACGCTGGAGAACAGCACCGGTACGGCGCAACTCGAGGCGACCGCGTGCAGCAACGACACGCCGGATCCTTGGTCCCACACGACCAAGTCGCCGGTGTCGGTGTCGATCGCGGTGCATCGAAAGCCTGCTGGCCACGTCGTGTCTTCGAGTGTGCTGAACAGGCCGAGGTAGACGTCTTCGGCGAGTGTGTTCGCCTCCTTGGCTGAGCGGCCGATCGCCCGTAACGCTCGCAGCGGATCGGACTCGAGGTTCGCCTGGCGTATTGCCCTCAGGAAGGCTTCGTCGCCTGCCGGCAGGCTTTCGGAGTCGATGCTCTGTCCGAGTGACGCCAGGCTGATGAGTGCATCGGTGACCTCGCGGCCGCTGGCGAGAAGCGCCCCGACGAGGGCACCTGCGGAAGTACCCACGATTGCCTCGGCTCCCGCCAGGTCGACACCGGCCTCGAGCAGCCCCGCGAGCAGGCCGGTCTGCCAGCCGACACCGACAGCGCCGCCACCTCCAAGGACGAGTCCACGTGTTGGTCCGCCGCTTCGCGGAGAAGTCATTGCAGTTCCTTTCACGGGTCACCACGCAACGGTGTTGCCTTGGCAGTCGAGGTGTTGCGAGTCGCTCAACGAGTGTTGAGTCAACTGTAGTCCACTCGAACACTTCGCTCAACACGCGTAGAGTGAACCCATGACCCAAGGCACCGCTGACTCCCAGCCCATGACGAGCCGGGCAGCCCGTCGCGCCACGACACAGGCCCGGATCCTCGATGCGGCACGAGAGGAGTTCGGCGACCGAGGGTTCGAATCGACGACGGTGCGGGGCGTTGCCCGCCGGGCCGGGGTCGACCCGTCCCTGGTCCTGCAGCACTACGGATCCAAGTCGGCGCTCTTCACCGCTGCCATCCGGCTCCCGCCGGGCGAGCCCGAAGAAGCCGCAGATCATCTGGCTGAAGTCCTCAAAGTGCGCGCCACTGCATTGCCCCCCGAGATGCGGGCCCTGGTCCGGTCCATGCTGACCGTGCCAGAGGCTTCTGAAGCCGTCCGCGTCCATCTCGACGAGCGAATCGGCAATCTGGCCGCAGGTTTCGGCGGCCCGGACGCCGAGCTGCGAGCTGCCATCGTCGTGAGCAGCATCCTCGGCCTCACGATCGCTCGCCACTTCCTCCAACTGCGGGCGGTGTCGAGCACTTCTGACGACGACCTCGTCCGGGTAGCCAGCCAAGTCCTCACCGCAGCCCTGCAACCGCAGCGTTCTGACTAACACACACCGCAGACTGGGGCGCATTGGTTCATCGGGTGCTGCAGCTGAACGAGGGCACACCAGCAAAGCTCCAGCAAGCTGATTGTGTCGTTTATGCCGGCCAGCCGAGACCTCAGTTCGCCAAAGAATTCTGAGTGTGGCTGTCGATTTGTCACTGCTTGTTCGTGGACAGGGTGAGCGGTGCAGAGGGCATCGCTGCCATGAAAGGAACCGATCTATGAGCAACGCTACGAGCTTCTCTGACACCGCAGCCAAGGACAATCCTTCGCTGCTGACCAGCACGATTCCGCGGGCCACCGCCTGGGCCGGAGTCTTGGCCGCCGCAGCCACCACTGCCGGGGCGGCCGTCCTGCGGACCGCTGGGGTCCCGCTGGCCGTACACGGCGAGATCCCGCTCGCCGGTTTCGCTCAGAACACCCTCATCGGAGCGGTCATCGGCGGGGTGCTCCTCGCAGTGTTGAACCGACACAGCTCCGACCCACATCGGAGGTTTATCCAGGTGGCCATCGGGCTCACGGCGCTCTCCTGTGTAGCCCCGGTGGCCCTCGCGGACACCATGGCCAGCAAGGTCGCCCTGGTTGCACTGCACCTGTTTGGCGCTGCGATCATTGTCCCCGTGCTCGCACGACGCGCCCGCTGACCGAACCACCAACCGCGAACAGCGAACAGCGAAAGAAGAGGAGCAACCAAAATGCCGCAATACTTGATCTCCGTCTGGCACGACGACACGTTCGAGGTCGATTTCACCACCCCCGACGCGCAGCGACTCGCTGCGCAAGTGGGAGCGTTCAACGAAGAGCTGATGGAGGCAGGCGCCTGGGTGTTCGCGGCCGGCCTACACCCCGCAGCCTCCGCCACCGTCGTGCGATCCTCCGGGGGTGACGTTTCGATGACCGACGGCCCCTATGCCGAGACAAAGGAACAAATGGGCGGATTTTGGATGATCGAAGCCGTCGACCTCGACGCCGCATTGGAATGGGCGGCCAAGGGAGCGGCTGCGTGCGAAGGGCCGGTCGAGGTCCGGCCTGCCCAAGGGTGACCGACCCGCTCGACGAGGTCTTCCGGAGCGAAGCCGGGCGATGCACGGCCACCTTGATCCGCGTCTTCGGCGACATCGACCTCGCCGAGGACGCCGTTGCGGAGGCGTTCGCAATCGCGGCAGAGGGGTGGCCGAAGACTGGGATACCGCCGAACCCCGGTGGTTGGATCACCACGACCGCACGCAACCGCGCCATCGACCGACTCCGTCGCGAATCGACTCGCAGCGAGCGGCATCTCGCTTCACACCGACTCCACACCGAGAGCATGGAACCTGACCACAAACCCGAACTCGACAGACTCGACGACTTCGTCGATGTCGTCGCCGACGATCAGCTCCGGCTCATGTTCCTCTGCGCCCATCCCGCCCTGGCCGTCGACGCCCAGGTGGCCCTCATCCTCCGCCTGCTCGGCGGCCTCGAGACCAGCGAGATCGCCAAGGCGTTCGTGGTACCGGAGGCGACGATGGCGCAGAGGATCGTCCGGGCCAAGCGCAAGCTTCACGACAACCATGCTTCCTACCGCATACCTCGGGCGGCCGAACTCTCGGACCGGCTCGCTGCGGTTCTCGCCGCCATCTACCTCATCTACACCGAGGGTCATACAGCCACCTCGGGGCGGACACTGATGAGAACCGACCTGTCGAGCGAAGCGATCAGGCTTGGGCGGACCCTTGCCGAGCTCATGCCCGACGAATCCGAAGCCATCGGACTGCTCGCGCTGATGCTGCTCACCGAGTCCCGCCGTCCCGCCCGCACGGCGGCCGACGGGACGATGGTGCGTCTCGCCGACCAGGATTGCACCCGGTGGGACCGAGATCTCATCGGTGAGGGCCATGAGCTCGTGCGCGCCTGCCTTCGCCGCAACCAGCCCGGCCCGTTCCAGATTCAGGCAGCGATCGCGGCCGTCTACGCTGACGCAGCGACGGCCGAGGCCACCGACTGGTCTCAGATCGTCTCCCTCTACGACCAGCTCTCCGTACTCCGCTCCAACCCGGTGATTGCTCTCAACCGATCGGTGGCCGTCGCAGAGCTTCACGGACCCGCCGGAGGGCTGGCCGCTCTGGCCGAGATCGACCCGGCGTCTCTCGACAACTACCAGCCCTACCATGCTGCTCGCGCTGACCTGCTCGCCCGCGCCGGCCACCAGCAGGAGGCGGTGGCCGCCTACGAGCGAGCCATCGAACTCACCACGAACCCGGTCGAACGCGACTTTCTCGTTCGGCAGCGGGCCGCCCTCTGAGCGAACAGTGATTCTGGAAGTCCGCTGGCGTCCCAATCAGCGCGGCGGAACCCGAGGGAGGGTATCCAGAAAGGGCCGTTCCCCGGCAGGGCACAGTTGCAAGCACCAGGTCCCGGCGGGTGGTGACTTGGTGGGCATGATCCGACTGGTCGTTGTCGACTGGCTGGTGGCGAACAGAACCTCGGCGTTCCGTGGTCTGCCAGAAGCCAGCACCCGCCGTATCAGGGCCGGTGATGTCGGCTCGCTCACCGAGGAATGTGACCGTCGCCAAGAGGACACGAGCGCCATCCGCTGCGCATGGAGAGAGCCTGTCGATCGGACCTGGGTACCAGTCCGTCGACGGGCCTCACGTGGCCTGTCCGAGCGTGTCTTTACGTGTCTTTATCGAGAGGGAAGGAGAGGGTAGATGAGGGAACCTGAGGGGGTCGAAACGCCACCACCAGGAAAGTCCTCGGAAAGGCCCAGGTCAAAACACCGAGAACCAGACATTCGCAACGCAGAGGACGAGGGTTCGAGTCCCTTCACCTCCACTCGGCTAAAAGGCCAGGTCAGAGGGTCAAAGTGGGATCCCCAGAAGGTCACGAGGCATCCAGAGCGCTACGTGAGTCGTCGTAGATGGCTGTTATTCCGTACCTCAGGCCAACCTTGCAGGTCAACGGGCTGAAGGGGAGTCAGGCGGTATGGGTCGCTCGGACAGGGGAGTTGCGCGGTCTCTTCGGCTTCCTGGCCGAACCTATGCGACCGTGAAGTCGTCGACCCGGTCGATGGGCCAGTCCGTGACGGTCGAAAGGAGCCGCCCCGCCAGATAGAGGGCCTCTTGGAGTTCCATGTCACTCAGCGGTTGTTGGCTAGCAGCCAGTCGGTGTACTTCCGCGAGCTCTTCGGCGAAAAGCGACGCCCAGCGAGAGACGCGCTGGGGCGGCGGATCCGCCACTCCGTTGGTCACGCTCGGAAAGGCGGCCTGCTCGGCGGGGGACCATGCCATAGCTGGCTTGCTCGCGAGTGCCTCGATCAATCGCAAAATGGTGTCTCTTCGAGCAAGGCGCTCTCGCGCCGCGGCACGCTGAGCAGGACTGCGGAAAGGGTGGGAGAGCTCAGGCGGTAGCAAGGGCACGGAACTCCATCTCCTTATAGGGGTAGCGAGCGCGATATCCGGCGAGTTGGATGAGGTTGGCGAGATCCGGGGCGACCACATCATCTTCGTGGTGCTCTGGCCCGAAGAGATCTTCGAGTACCGAAGTGAACTCGATGGTTTGGCCGTCGCCGAAGCGAACGAGGAGCGAGAACTCCCCGTCAATGCCTTCGATATAGCGAGCCAGTGTCGAAAGCAGCAGATCGCCTTGATGCTCGATCCGCGAGACCTCGCCTTGAGCGACGCCCAGTCGTTGAGCCACGGCGACCTGTGTTAGAGAGCGGGCTCGGCGCAAAGCCGCGAGCGCTTCCCCATAGGCAGCCCTGCGTCGCTCCGCTCGCTGAGCCGCCGCAGCTCTGGCTGCCCTGTATGAGGGCTCTTCGCTGCGTTCGTGCTTATTCGGGTTGTATTCGTCCCATCCCTCGGGCAAGTTGGTCATCTCTTCTCCTTCGACTTCTCAAGCGCAGTGAGGTACTCGTCGAACCGTTCGTCAGCGATTGGCACGTTGGCTTCGTACCAGGCGTTTCCGATCCCAGCCTTGTTGCCGGCCAGCAAGAGCGCCGGTCTTTCGTCGGGCCCGAAGCCGACCAACACCCGATAGACGTGGCGGTGATCGATGTCGACACGGACCTCGCTCATGTCGGGGAAGTGCCTCGAGGTTTGGATCCGATGGCGGACGTCGGGCAGCGCAGCCGCTCGTCCATGCTGTTCGAGATAGGCGAGAGCTTCGTCCACTTCGGCATGTGAGAGGTCGTCCAGGTTGGTCAGCCACTCGGTCACCTGAGGGTGCCTGGGCAGTGGCATTGTCTCCCCAGTATAGGGTCAAATCGATATCAAGGCAAGCAGATATTAAGGATCGGGCCCCCTGCCGGACGATGGGGGCAGTGGGACGGCTTGCACTTCTTGGAATAGTGAACGAACATTCGGTTTATGAAAGAGGGACACGAGAGCAGCACGGCGGCCTACATGGCGCTCTTCCGTGCGGTCGAATCAGCCCGCCCCGAGGAAGGCCGCCTCTTCAATGATCCCTTGGCGACATCCCTGCTCCCAACCTCGCTTCGCCTGGTAGCGGACGCCGCCAGACTTCCCGTGATCGGGCGAGCCGTTCCGGCGATCCTCGACCTGGGCTGGCCCCGCACCCGCAGTTCCGGGGTCGTCCGTACCCGACTGATCGACACGATGGCGAGCAACGCGCTTGGCGATGGGGCGGCGCAGCTTGTCCTGCTCGGAGCCGGCTACGACAGCCGCGCCTACCGTCTACCGCTCGCACGCGGGATAAACGTCTTCGAGGTCGACCACCCCTCCACCCAACGGGCCAAGCGGGCGCGCCTCAGCGCGTCGGGTACGTCGGTCGACCATGTTCGTTTTGTTGGAGTCGACTTTGAACGCGACAACATCGCTGATCGTCTGGCCGAGGCTGGATTCGACGAAGGGGCACGGTCGATCGTGGTGTGGGAAGGCGTGATCTCGTATCTGAGCGAGCCGGCCGTCGACGACAACTTCAAGCTCCTCTCTGCGATCTGCTCCACAGGGAGTCGGTTGATCTTCACCTACGTCGACGGTCGCGCCCTCGACGGGTCCATCGACTTCGAGGAAGCAAGACGGTGGAAGGGCTGGGTCCGGCTCAACGGTGAACCGTTCGTCTTCGGGTTTCACCCCGGCCGGCTGGAGTCCTACCTCTCAGGCCACGGGTTTCGTCTCGAGTCCGATCGCTCGACCGCCGAAGTTGCCCGCGGCTATCGGACGGAGCTGGGACGCGTCGAGCAGGGTTCTGATCTCTACCGGGTTGCTGAAGCCACGAGGGCGAACGAATGCCCAGGGTGACCGACGCCCATCGCGAATCACGGCGGCGCCAGATCCTCGATGCGTCGATCGAGTGCTTCGCTCGTGAGGGATTCCATCGCACGTCGATGACGCAGATCATCGCCGAGGCAGGCGTGAGCGCAGGAACGATATACCTCTATTTCACCAGCAAAGAGGAGATCGTCGAAGCCATCGCTGAGGAACGCCATGCCCTGGAGTCCGCTCTGGCATCGACGGCCCTTGTCAATCCGGACACCCGCCAAGCCCTCCACGACTTGGCCGGCGGCTATCTCGACTGGCTGTCTGATCCGCTCGAACAGAAGCGTCGACGCGTCACGGTTCAGGTATGGGCCGAAGCCCTGCGCAACGAACGGGTGGCGTCCATCGTGCGGGACGGGGTGGGACAGCGCCACCAGGTCGCCGACTTCGTTCGCGAGCGCCAACACCGGGGGGAAATCATCGCCGGCATTGATGCTGATGCGCTGTCCCGGGCCATGCTCTCGCTCATCCTCGGGTTCGTCCTCCAGCAAGCCTGGGACCCCGTCCTCGATGTCGCCGGCTACCGTACGGTGCTCGACGCGATGATCGATCAGTTCCTCCTCGTCAATGCAGACGAGAGTTGACCGGATCGGCGTCGTAAACCGGGTCATCCGGTCCGAAGGCGGAAGGAAGCCATCTGAGGATAGGGATTCGCGTCCTATTCGGGCATCCAGATCGGCCGACCCCGGGCCAGCGTGAACTCGAGCAAGCGGTCGGCCGTCCAGGCTCTGACAATTGTGTCCGTGACCGGCCGATTGGGACAGTCGCCGGTCAGGGCTTCGGGCTTTGGACACGAAGGTCTGGCTCAACGTGGCGTTCGTTTGAACGATAGGATACGACCCCGAGTCGTATCTATCCCTGGAGGACAGCCGTGGCGGTACTCGAAGGCAAGGTCGCCGTCGTGACGGGTGGGGCGGCGGGCATCGGAGAGGCCCTTTGTCGGGAACTTACGTATCGGGGCGCATGCGTGGTCGTCGCGGACCGCTACTTGGCGGACGCCAAACAGGTGGCCGACGACATCGTGAGCAAAGGGGGAAGGGCCGAGGCGCGCGCCGCCGACGTCTCGGATGAGTCACAGATCCGCCACCTGGTCGAAGAAACCGCAGCAACCCACGGACACCTCGATTACCTGTTCAACAACGCCGGTATTTCGGTCGGAGGGGACGCTCGCGATCTGACGTTGGACCAGTGGCGCCAGGTGCTCGACGTCGACCTCTACGGGGTTCTCTACGGCACCCTGGCCGCCTATCCGATCATGGTCCGACAGGGCTTCGGCCACATCGTGAATGTGTCGTCGGCGACGGGGTTGGTTCCGCAGCCGATTAACGCTCCCTACTGCACGGCCAAGCACGCAGTGGTCGGGCTTTCTCTCTCGCTTCGCTTGGAAGGGGTCGACCTCGGGGTGAGGGTCAGTGTCGTCTGCCCCGGCTATGTGAAGACTTCGATCTACGACAATGTCGAGTTGGTCAACTTGCCCAGAGAGGAGGTCCGGCGCAAGCCGATCAAGATGATCGAAGTCGACCAGGCGGCGCAAGCGATCCTCGACGGCGTGGCGCGCAATCAGGCGATGATCATCTTCCCGGCCGTGGTCCGTTGGGCGTGGCGTGCCTACCGGCTCATGCCTTCACTGGCGGATCGGATCATGCTCCCCAGGGTGCGAGAGCTGCGTCGGTTTCGATCAGCCTCGGGCGCCCAATGAATACAAGGGCCCAATCGCTATGAGTACCGCCGAGCCGATTGGCTCCCCGCGCAAGCCAGGTCGACCCCGAAGTAGCGAGGCGGACGCGGCCATCATCGAAGCGACCATTGCCCTCTTGGCCGAGGTTGGCTACCAGGCACTAAGCCTCGAACGGGTCGCCGCGCTCGCTCAGGTCGGAAAGAAGACCATCTATCGCCGGTGGTCCTCCAAGGAGGCCTTGGTTTGCGACGCCATCCGGAGCCTGCAATCCGAGATGCCCCTTGTTGATACGGGAACCCTGCGTGACGATCTCATCGCAATGCATCGCAATGCCCTGGCCGCCGTGGCGACGGCACCGATCATGCGGCCGCTCTACCTGAGACTCGCCAGCGAAATGAATGCCAACGCGTCGGTGTTCGGCGTGTTTCTGACGGACCTCGTGGCCCCACGCTTCGATGCCTTGATTCACTTGGTTCGCAGAGCTCAGGAGCGCGGAGAGATCCGTTCGGATATCGACTTGAGTCTCATCGTGGACATTCTGATCGGCCCGGTGTTGGCACGCTGGATGTTCGCGGGGGTGCTCGTTCCGACGATGGCGAAAGCGGATACGGCCTCTTTCGTTGACGAACTCGTAAACCTGACGCTTTTCGCCGTCGGGAAGCGCTCTGAGCCTGATGAAATCTCGGCTTGACCGGCCGGTCCGCTTGCCGGTTCTGCTGCGGCCAATCTGCGCCGGCAGGCCGGTTGAGGTGCGTCCAGATCGGGCCGCTCTGGGGCGGGCGAACTCGAGCAAGCAGGTCAGGGCCCCGAGTGGCCCAAAGTCCGGCCGATCAGGGCACCCCGGCAGCGACGAGAGATGCACCCCAGGCCGGCGAAATGGGACTTGGAGCTGACCCAAAGCAGAACTCCGAGAGGTACTCAGCCTTCAACGGATGAGGCGAGGCGCTCCAAAGTCAGGCTCATCGTCGTACGGTTTCGCTCCGTGCGATCTTCGATGCCCGAGGTCTGTCGGCTGAATTCCAAGACGGACTCGGGCCGGAGATCATCGCTCCACTCGGTGACCCGGCATCCTGATTCGGTCGGCTCGAACCGATAGCCCCAGGTGGAGTAGTGGAACTTCATCATGGAACACTCGAAGGCGAACGCCCGCCCTGGGTCGGCCTCGATGACTTTGCCCTGCGTGGTCCAGTCATGCTCACCGTTGCGGTTGTGGCCGTCGAAGGTGGCACCGACAACCGGGCCCTCGAAACCTTCGTGCCATTCGCAGGCGTAACACTCCTCCGACCACTCGCCCATGCGGGTCACGTCGGCGATGGCGGCATACGCAAGTTCAGGTGAAGTGGCGATATCGCGGGAGATCTCGATCCGGTTGGCCATGATCCGAAGTTCACTACATCTCCCCGAGGGCTGTCGAGCAGGACACGCGACTCATTCCCGGGGTCCCGAGGCAGGGGTGGTGTGTCCGACCTACCCGGTGTACTGGGGCACTTCGCTTGTAGGCACAGGCGCCAGGACGTCCTCCACAACGGGACCGGGGTCAGCGAGTGAGGTTGCGGACGAAAGTGTCTTGCTCATCTGTCTCGACCGCACGTTCGCAATACCCGGCGCGGACACAGCTGACAGCTTCGCCTGGCGCTTGGCCGCAGAGGATAGCGAGACAGGCAAGCGCTGATCCCGTACGACCGTGGCCGCCGTAACAGCCGATCTCGACGCATTGGCCCGCCCGAGCCCCGTCAAGCAGTGACTCGAGCGCCACGACAACCAGACCTGGATCGTCTGGGACGCCGAAGTCGGGCCAGTCCAGGTATTCGTGGAGCCATGGCGGCTGCCACCTCTCGTCCAGGTACAGCCCAAAGTCAGGAGATACTTCGCGGGCATAGAGATCGGCGCTGCCAAAGGACACGGCGGTCAGTTCCGTGATGTCTGGCAGCACGACACGCGTGCGGTGCAAATGCGATTCGAGTCGGTGATGAGTCGTCGTCAGCACCGGCTGATTGTGCGCAGGGCAAGGCTCGCAGTCCGCGGAGACGCAGTGTCACGCGAGGGTATGGAGGATCACTGATCCGGATCTTCGATATTCCGGTTGCGAAGTTCTTCTACGGCAGCCAGGAGTGCAGGTGCGGCGTGGTCGAAGTAATCGAGTAGCACGCGCACTTGTTCGGCGTCGTAGCGTTGGAAGACGGCGTACATCCGCCTACGGACCGGCTCAAGGACGGAGTTGATCTCGTCCTCGCGACCCCCGGTCACCTCGACCACAACTTGGCGGCGATCTGAGGGGTGACGGTCCCGGCGGACGAAGCCAGCCCGTTCGAGACGGTCGATCATTCGGGTGGCCGATCCTGTTGTCAACCTGGTCCGCTGGGCGAGTTGGCCCACCGTTTGCGGCCCGGCGAGGGCCAGGAGGTTGAGGCAGAAGAAGTCCGTGGCGTTCAGTCCTACGGCCTCGGCGGTGGCATGGCTGCTGAGAACCTCGGCGCTGATGTAGTGGCGATAGGCCGCCGAGCCGTCCCGGAGGAGACGGTCTCGCTCGTCGTCGTGCGGAGCCTTCGCCATGGCCGACCAGGATAGGGGCCGATAACTGCGCGAGAGCAGTAGTCTGCGTTGACGCTAGTATCTGCATTGACGCAGAGGAACTGGAAGGGACTGACTGCCGTGGCCGGAGCGCCGATCATCGACATCGCTGAGGTTCGCAAGTCCTTCGGAGAGACGGTCGCGCTCGACCGGCTGAGCATGCGCGTGGCTGAAGGGCAGGTGGCGACGCTGCTCGGCCCCAACGGCGCTGGCAAGACGACTTTGGTCCGTATCTTGGCGACGCTGCTGCGCCCTGACGGTGGCCGCGTCCTTGTCGGGGGAGTCGATGTCGTGCGCCAGCCGGTGGCGATCAGGCGCATGATCGGACTGGCCGGCCAGCACGCCGCCATCGACGAGACGCTCACCGGCCGAGAGAACCTGGTGATGGTCGGCCGGCTCTATCGACTCTCCGCCCGTCAGGCCCGCCAAGCAGCGACCGAGGTCCTCCAACGGTTGTCGCTCGTCGACGCAGCCGACCGGCCGGTGCGCACCTACTCGGGCGGTATGCGCCGCCGCCTCGACGTCGGCGCCAGCCTCGTCGGCCGGGCGAAGGTGCTGCTCCTCGACGAGCCGAGCACTGGGCTCGACCCCGCGGCCCGCCTCGAACTGTGGTCCTTGCTGGCCCAGTTGGTGGCGGAGGGCGCAACCATCTTGCTCACCACCCAGCAACTCGAAGAAGCCGACCACCTCGCCGACACCGTGACGATCATCGACCACGGCACCGTGGTGACCGAGGGCAGTCCGGCCGCGCTCAAAGAGAAGCTTGGCTACGAAACGATCGAGGTCACTCTGGCCGAAGGAGTCCATCTGCGAGAGGCAGTCGAGGTCCTCCGACCGATCTCGCTCGACGCGCCGGCGAGCAACGACTCGGCCGCTCGGATCACCTTTCGGGCGTCCCGCCAGACCAGCGCCCTGCCGACGACGGTCCGCCTGCTCGACCAGGCCGGTATCACGGTCGAAGACGTCACTGCGCGCCGTCCCTCCCTCGATGACGTCTTCATTTCCCTGGTCGGCCACCCGAGTCAACCCGACTCGACTGAGGAGAAAACGCCGGCATGACCACGGTGAGCGACGACCTCGGCCAGCTCCCGCTCAGCGCCAGGCTCACTGACCCCCTGGTAATAGCTCGGCGCAACTTGCTTCGGACCCGGCGCACCCCACAGGCCGCCATCGCCGCGGTCACCTCGCCCGTCTTGTTCCTGCTCTTGATGAACCTCGTGTTCGGCGGGGCCATCCACATACCGGGCATGACCTACATCGACTACCTCGTGCCAGCCATGCTGGTCCAGAACATCATCTTCGGCGGACTCCAGGCCTCCACCGGGCTCGCCATCGATGTCAACTCCGGCCTGATCGACCGCTTCCGCTCCCTGCCCACCCCGCCGTCCGCTCCGCTGATCGGGCGCAGCATCGCCGATCTCGGGCTCCAGTTGCTCGCCACTGCCCTGGCCCTCGTGGCCGGTGTCGCCCTGGACTTCCGCTTCCACGGGAGCGCCCCCTCTTGCGTCGTCGCCATCGCGCTCTTCATCCTCATGAGCCTCTGCCTCTTCTGGGTGTTCGCCGCGCTCGGCCTCGCCACCAAGAACCCAGAAACCGTCCAATCCGCCACCCCCATCTTCTTCCTGTTCCTGTTCGTGTCCAACGCGTTCATCCCGGTCGACACTCTTCCCCGGTGGATCCAAGGATTCGCGACTTACCAGCCGATCAGCATCTTCAACAACGCCCTCCGGGCCCTCACGCAGGGAACGCAGGCTTCCCAAGCCGCCCTCGGGCACAGCACCACCTACTTCACCGTCGCCTCGGTCGCCTGGTGTGTCAGTCTCGCCCTCGTGTTCTCGGTCCTCGCCCTTCGCTCCTATCGACGTCTATGACGGAATCGTCCTGCCGCTCGCCGCATCACCTGGATCTTGATCTGGCACGGAGTACGAATGCGGTTCCAGCGATTCCGCCGCCGAGACACCAACCACGCAATGCGGCCTGGCCTCGACGATCGAGCCTCTATCCATCTCGAATGGCGCATTGCTTGATCACCCGCAATGAGGGCCATTCCAAGTTCAGAGTTCACTAGAACGTAGTTGTATTGAACTGATTCTGATGCTATAACTGCGATGTGGCCACCGCGAGCGCCCGGCGATCTCAGTCCGGTTATCACTCGCCGTTGCGTGCTCGGCAGGCGGCCGAAACACGCCAGACCCTGCTCTGTGCTGCGACTCGCCTCTTCTTCGAGCGTGGTTGGGCGGCCACCACGCTCGCCGCGGTGGCCGCCGAGGCCGGGACCGCCGTCGAGACGGTCTATTCCGCCTTCGGTTCCAAATCAGGACTCCTGATAGCAGCGATCGATGTGGCCATCGTCGGAGATGACGAGCAAACGCCATTGGTCGATCGAGCCGAATTCGCCGCGCTAGGCGCGGGGAAGCGCTCAGAGCGACTGGTGAAAGCCGCTCGAATCATCACGCGAGCCCTGGTTCACGCCGTTCCGCTGATGGGAGCCCTCCAAGAGGCATCGGCGAGCGACGCGGCATCAAAGGTTCGCTGGCAGGCCTATGAGACCGATCGGCGTACCGTGATCCTGATCGGCCTCGAGCGCATCCTCGGAAAGCAGCCACCCGAGACCCTGGTCGACTCGATCTGGGCGCTGGCCAGCCCCGAGGTCTTCGCGAAACTCACCAATGAGCGGGGCTGGACGGTGGACCGCTACGAGCAGTGGCTGGTCCAAACGGCCGGGGCTCTTCTGCGAGTTGTGGAGGACTGACGTTGCCAGAGCTGAACGTCGAGACCAGCACATGATCAGTGATCGCTCCTTTTCTCACACGGCCGCTGTCGCAGCCATTGCATCCCTACCGTTGGCCGCCGGGAACCTGTTCGCCATGCTGGCCACGGTGCACTTCAACGTCAATGGCATGACGAACCCGCTGGTCCTCTTGCATGCAGGAGCAGCAGCTGCGCCGTTGTGGCGTTGGAGCATGATCCTCGACATCTTCGGCTATTACCTGCCGATCGTGCCCCTGATCCTGCTCCTTCACAGCTCCCTCCGGCATCGAAGCCCGAACTGGATCGACCTCTTCGCCCTCTGCCTGCTGGCCTATTGCCTCATTGGCGCCATCGGTGGTGCCATGCTGGCGACGGCTCTCCCCACCCTGATGAGGGAGTACGCAACCGCGAGCAGCGCCCACCAGGTGAGCCTGCAGTCCGTCTTCACCGGTTACACCGACGGGATCTACCGGGGACTGTGGAACCTGCTCGAGGAGTTCCTGGCCGGCATCGGGTGGATCGGTTTCGGCCTCGTGCTGCGGGCCGAGCGCCGGCGCCTCGGCCTCGTCACCCTCGTGCTCGGTGCCGCCTGTCTCATGGACTCGCTCGGCACGGCCTTGAACATCGACACCATTGCATCAACAGGCCTGACCGTGTATCTCGTTCTCGCACCGACCTGGGCTTGCTGGATGGGCATCGACCTGCTCCGGACCCCTTCACCAGATGTCACCGTCGATCATTTACTCTTGGTCGCGAGCAACTAGTCCCACGATGCCCCTTCCGCCCGGCATTGTGATCCGACGAATGACTCGGGCCGACATGACCGCAGTGTGCGAAGTCATCGGGCTCGCTTTTGCGGACAACCCGAGCACGCTCGCCAATGTGCGCGGCGACCGAACCAAGGCTCGCCGCGTCATGCAAGACGCCGTCCGGGTCGCCAAGTTCGGTCGACCCTGGAGTGACGCGCTCGTCGCCGTGCAGGATGACATCGTCGTCGGGGCTCTGAACGCCGCGGAGTGGCCGCACTGCCAACTGGGAATGGCGGAAAAGATCAAGACGGTGCCGACGATGGCCTGGATCATGAAATCCGCTCTCCCGAGGGCTTTCACCATGATGAACAAACGGGAGGCCCGCGATCCCCATGAACCTCATTGGCACATCGGTCCGATCGGGGTTCGACCGCAGCTCCAAGGCCGCGGCATCGGAAAGGCACTGCTCGAGGCGTTCCTCACCACGATCGATGAGGTTGGTGCACCTGCGTTCCTCGAGACGGACGTGGACCGCAACGTCGAGCTCTACGAGAGCTTCGGTTTCGCCGTCACGAGCCGAGAGGACATCGTCGGGGTCAACACGCGGTTCATGTGGCGGGACGCACCCAGCCGCGCCGGGTGACCGGATCCATGCACTCTCGGCTGCGGACGGTGGTCATCGGCTTGGTGCTGGTGCAGATCGCGGACGCGCTCGCCAGCGCAACCCCCCAGATGTCGATGGCGACCCGGCTCGACCACCTTGGTGTCCCAGATGCGCTCCGCCCTCTCCTCCCCACGATCAAGGTGTCCACGTCGGTGGGGCTACTGGTCGGCCTGAGATGGGCCCCGGTCGGCACTGTGACGTCCGCGGCTCTGGTGGCTTTCTACAGCTCTGCAATCGGATTCCATCGGTTCGCGGGCGACCATCCCGCCGCTACCCTGCCCGCCGCGACGGTCGGCGCAGTGTCGGCCCTTTGTTTCTTCGAGTATCTCTCCCAGTCAGCGAACTGGGAGAGATACTGCATCCTGGGTGAAACTTCTTGAATGGCAACTCGTGCACATCGCTGTGAGGTGACTGAAGGTGCGGACGACCTCGGCCGCTCGGATTATGCGAGCGCCTTCGAGGTGACGATCGGGGAAGGGGATGGCCGGTCGCCCGAGCAATGGGCACGAGCTGTATTTGAAGGCGCCCCCACCGCGATCCGGTGGTTCGTCGTGTTCGGATGGCGGTACGTCCTAGGGCTGCGACTGGGTCCCCGGTCGTCTCCCGACTACGTAGCTGGCTGGAGAGTCCGAGACTCTCGACCAGGCCTCATCAACCTCGAAGTGCATTCTTGGCTCTTGACCGCTGACAAGGAGATTCGGGTTGCGGGCGACAGCGTTCGCGTAAGCACGTTCGTCCACTACAGGCGAGGCCTGGGGCGAGCCATCTGGACTCTCGTAACTCCAGTCCATCACCACACGGAGCCTTACTTGCTCGGGTATGCAGCATCGCAGCGAGACTGACCCGTGCGCCCATAGCTGGTGTACGGGGATATTTAGCCGTATGCCGCTATCTGGTGGGATACGCAGCAAAATTTGCCAACGACGATGCCAGACCTGCGGCATGGTCCGCTTCTGGCACTGCGTCGGGCACACTATCGGCCGTGATCTCGACACGGGTGCCAGCTTCCACGGGAGTGACGTCCCACGTGATGATACTGGTGCCGCCGAATCCTTGATCGTCGGAAACGAAGTCCACTGAATAGATAACTCTTCTATCGCGAACGAGGTCGACGAAGCGTACCTCGACGAGTGTCCGAAGTGGTCTTGCACTGGGTCTTTGCGGTATAGGGATACCTTCAACACCATTCGATACGAACCCCCCGGACGTGGATCAAACTGCTCGATCCTCCCGATCATGTCTCCGGGCGGCACCCACTCGGACAGTGCCCCAGGATCGACCAGCGCCGAATAGACCGCAGAAACCGGAGCGAGGATTATCCGGTTTGCGGTGTCTGTTCGAGGCACGCTCCAGATGCTACGAACGTTGCCCGGATGTCGGCAACGACACAGGTCCAATCGGCTTGGTCGTGGTGGGAGGGTGCCCCAGTCGTGCGGACGGTGGCAGGGGTAGCCCCACTGCGAGGGTGTCCGTATCGGGCCGACTGTGGACGGGTGAACCGCGGCAAGCAACTCAGGGGCTGGTCAGCGTGGGTAACGAGTCACTCGGGTCAACTCCATCGGTGCGGGCGAAAATGAATCGATCTAGTAAGAGGCAGGGCGGAGTTCAGCGCGATTTCGACGCTCGCGAGGATCGGGAACTCGGCGCGCGCAAGAAGGCCCACCCAATGGATGGGCCTTCTTGCTTGGGTCCGACCCAATGCTTGGACCGAGTTCCAAGTGGTAGTCAAATGTGGTGGACCGACACCACCTCGCACACGACAGGGGCCGGGGTCCCGATCTGGCCGAGTTCTCTGAGGTGCGCCGCCGCCTCGGGATTGTGCCGCATGGCGTCGAACGCATCCTGGCTCTCCCACTGTGCGTAGTTGATGACTTTGGTGCCGTCGAGGCTCCGGTGGACATTCGCAGAGATAAATCCCGGGAGGTGACGGATCACCTCTTCGGTCGCCTGCTGCCAGTGCTCGACGAGTCGCAGCTGGTCCTTCGGTTCGACAGTGAAGACGTTGACCAGGGTCACCGTGGAGGTGCCATCTTGGATAATTGAGATGGTCATGAGTGTCTCCTTTGCTGTGGTTGGTTCTCGTTGGCTAGCGGACCGTGGCTGGGACGACGGCCGCCATGGTCGTTGTGGTGATGGCGGGGCCGACGTGCTCGAGACCGACGGAAGCGACCTCGGTCACCGACTCAGGGGCAGGCGCCGTCGCCCGGGCCGGCAGGAACCGGGCGGCCACCAGCGCACCAAGGGCGGCGGCCACGACGGCGACGAGCATGGCCCGGTCCGAACCGGCCATGAACGCCTGGCGGGCAACGTCGGCGATGGCCTGCCCGAAAGACCCCGGAGCATGCTGTCCGACGGTAACGGCGCCGCCGATGGAACTCTTCGCCTCGGCGACGTCGCGAGCCGGCACATGGGTGAGCACCGGGCGGAGGTGGCTGGCGAAGACCGAGGAGGCGATCGAGCCGGTGAGCGCCACGCCGAGGGCGCCGCCGACGAACCGAGTGGTGTCATTGACGGCCGAGCCCACTCCGGCCTGGGCCCGAGGCAGCGAGCCCATGATCGACTCGGTGGCCGGCGCCATGGCGAGGCCCATCCCGGCCGCAACCACCATGGAGGCCACCACCAGCAACGGGTAGCCGTCGTGGACGGTCGCCGTCGAGAGAACGCCGAAGCCGATCGCCATCAGCGCCAAACCAGCGGTGACGACCGCCTTGGTGCCGATCCGGGCCGCCACCTTGGCCGACTGGGCGGAGGCCACCCCCATGGTGAGGGCGAAGGGAAGGCAGCGCACGCCGGCCGCCAGGGCGGAGTATCCGAGGACGAATTGGAGCTGCTGGGTGAAGAGGAACAGCCAGCCAAAGAGGGCCAAGAAGATCATGGTCACGGCGAAACTGGCCGCACTGAAGCGTGCGTTGGCGAAGACGCGCAGGTCGACCATCGGATGCGTGCTCCGCAGCTCGAAGAGGCCGAAGCTCACGAGCAGTGCGAGGCCCGCGGTGACGGTGCCGAGCGTCATCGCGCTGAACCAGCCATGTGACGGGGCCTCGATGATGGCGTAGACGACAGCAAGGATGCCGGCCATGGACAGCAGGGCGCCGATCGGGTCGAGAGCCCGAGGGTGAGGATTCGCAGAGGGTGGGACGACCAGGCGTCCTGCGACGAGTGCGACACCGACGATCGGCAGGTTCACCATGAAGATCGATCCCCAGGCGAAATGCTCGAGGAGCCAGCCGCCCAGCGTCGGTCCGACCACGACCCCGAGACCTGCAACCGACGACCACATGGCGATGGCCTTGGCCCGCTCGGCGGGAACGGTGAAGACGTTGGTCAAGATGGAGAGAGTTGCGGGCATGACTGCGGCGGCGCCGATCCCCATCACGACTCGACTGGCGACGAGTTCGTGTGCCGAGGTGGACATCGCCGCCAGCACCGAGCCCAGAGCGAAGACGATCAGGCCGCCGGCGAGCGTCCGGTGCCGCCCGATGCGGTCCCCCAGGCTGCCCAGCGTGAGCAGCAGCCCGGCCACGGCCAGGGTGTAGGCATCGACGACCCACTGCAGCGCGCTCGTCGAGGCGTGCAGGTGGCGCACCAGCGTGGGCAGCGCCACGTTGACGATGGAGCCGTCCACCACCACGACGAGCAGCGATAGGCACAGCACGCCGAGGGTGGCCCAGCGCCGGGAGTGGATCTGCTCGAGGGTTGGGTTCTTCATGATTCCTCCTATATGTCGAAAATGACATGTCGTACTCAATACCATTGGAGTTGACATGTCAAGCTCAACATATAGAATCTTTACTATGAGCTTGCGCCACGGACTGCTTGATCTCCTCGCCGGCGAACCCATGAGCGGCTACGACCTGGCCCGGTTCTTCGGGGCCTCGATGGGCAACGTCTGGCCGGCCCAGCACAGCCAGATCTATCCCGAGCTGGGCAAACTGGCGGCCGAGGGTCTGATCTCCCAGACGGGTGAGGGTGCCCGGGGTCGAAAGGTCTATGAGACGACGCCGGCTGGCATCGACGAACTCAGGCGCTGGCTACGTGAAAGCGAACCCGACTACTCGTTTCGCAACGAGGCCCTCCTGCGTGTGTTCTGCCTGTGGGTGCTCCCGCCGGAAGAGGCGCTCGAATGTTTGGCCCGGGACCGAGTCGAGTATGTCCGCCACCTCGGCTACATCGAGAACGTCATCGCCACCCGGGACTGGGCCGCCAGCGCCGTCGCCCGGGCCAGCCGTCTCTCGATCGAGTTCGGCCGGCGCTTCTACGCCATGCAGATCGAGTGGATCGACTGGGCCACAGAACAGGTAGCAGCAGGGACGCTTGAGCCCGGTGGTGCGCTGCCGGCTGTCGCGTAGTCGTGAGCGGCTACGTAGGTTGCGAAGGCGGGTCAGCGAGTAAGGCAGGTCACGCCGGGGTAGAGCGTGCCCGGATCGGGCCGTTCCCCGGCAGGGCACAGTTGTAAGCACCAGGTCCCGGCCGGTCACCTGGTGGGCGTGATCCGACAGGTCGTTGTCGACTGGCTGGTGGGGGATACAACATTGGCCTTCCGTCGCTTCCCGGCAACAAGCACCGCGTGAGGGTCGAAGATGTCCTGTCGCCCGCCGAGGAAACGTGATCGTCGCCAACAGGGAAAGGGCGCTATCCGCTCCGCCTTGCGAGAGCCTGCCGATCGGACGTGAGTACCGATCCGTCGACAGGCCCCACGAGATGCCCACCGAGCGTGTCTTTACGTGTCTTTATCGTGCGGGAAGGAGAGGGATCGTGAGGGAACCTGAGGGGATCGAAACGCCGCCACCAGGACAACCTTCGGAAAGGACCTGGTCAAAAGACTGAGAACCGTACGTTCGCAATGTAGAGGCCGAGGGTTCGAGTCCCTTCACCTCCACCCGGAGCCCAGGTCAGAGGGCCAAAGTGGGATCCCCCAAGATCACGTCCTTCGTCAACGTGACCTTATCGGTCGTATGACATCCCCCGAGCCCGACACACGGAGTCACAACCCTCCGAGCCCGAGTCCCTCCGAGCCCTCATGGCCCGACCGGCATCGACGGATCGAGATCGGAGGGCGCTGTTCGCGACAAGACGGTAACTCCCATGGCCATGACGCAGAAAGCAACGCCCGCGACGGTCTTCTGGGCCAGGCTCACGGTGAATCGCTCGTCAAAGATCCAGACGCTCAACACGATGGCGACGGCGGGGTCGACCACGACGATCAGCGGTTGGGACACGCTCAATGGGCCGACCTGCAAGGCGGCCTGTTGGAGCACGGACCCGAGGGCTCCGGAGGCAACCAACGCGTAGATGGGCCAGTGCGCCAGCATGCCCACCGGACCCGATGTCGCAAGCACGTTGGTGGTTGCCTTGATAAACGCAGCCATCAGGGCGAATGTGATCGAGGCGGCGGTGGCGTAGAGCGCGGCCCGACGCACGGGAGATCCCCAGCGCGCCGCAACTGTGAACACGGCGACAGCCCCGCCGAAGACGGCCAGCGCGAAAGCCCAATCGGCCGCGTCCGGCTGCAGGTGGCCGCCATGGGGCTGGGCCGCGGTCAGGAACACCACCAGAGCCGCACAGGTGACCAGTGCAGCGGTCCACGCCATCTTGGCGATGTGCTGGTGGACCCAGAACCGGCGCAGGACCAGGGCGAAGACCAATTCGGTGACGAGGAGGGGCTGGACCACCGACAGCTGCCCGACGTGGAGCGCGACCGCCTGGAAGGCAAATCCCGCCGCCGCGGCCGCCCAACCGAGGAGCCAGAGGGGCTGGCGGATCAGGAAGGTGACGAGATCCCAGCCACGGTGCTTGTTGGACACACCGACGCTGGCGGCGTGCTGGGTCATCAGGTGCACCGCGTTTGCCAGGGCGGCGGCCAGGGCGAAAATGATCGTGACCGTCACGTCGCGACGTTCCGATCGAGCTCCAGGCCGAACCCATTGGCGGATACTGGGCCCCGGATAAGGGCCGAACCAGCGCGTCTCACCTCATACGCAACCTGCCCGCTCATGACGACGCCGCGTCGAGGCGACCTCGCTCGGGACCCCTGGCCTGCCGCACACTCCCGGCAGTGTAGATGGGTGACCTCAAGGGCGACCTTGGAGACGACGGCGCACGGACTGGGCCTGAGTACATACCTGCATCACGACACGTTCACTGAGCACCGTTCACCGTGAGGTCGCGGTGCTCAGAAAGCAGAGCTTCTACACGTGGAGCGGCGACCGTGAATACAACCGGCGCGAGGCTTCGGGGTGGCCCTGCATGGGCTGGTGGGACACTTCGGATCTTCGGCATAATCGGGTCTGCAGTCAGTCGGGCACGCGGATCTTCGCACGCGACACGCCCCGCAACGCACTGTTCTGTGCGGCTTGGTCTTGTCCCAAAGATGACACGTCACCCGATCACTGAGACGTCCGCCGTGCAATGGAAGGGACCTGCCGTCGCAGCGCTCGGCCGGGCCCCTCTATGTACCCCCGGCTACCATCTCGCGGGTGACTGTGCGGGCGTCTCCGGCGCATGGCCCCGCCCAAGGAGTGCGGGAGTTCGCGCACTATTCATGGGTATTTCTCGCTGTCGCGGTCTTCACGGCCGTACGGTTGCTTTTGGGGGCAGGCAAGTACCGGCCATTCATCCATGGCCGCCACCTCGATGTCATGTGGGGTGGTATCGACCTGGCCGAGTGCTTAACGATGGGAGCGGCTGGCGTATTGTTGGTCCGAAGGAGTTTGCAATCGGTGGTCGCGTTGTCTGCTCTTGGTGCGCTGTTGCTCTTCGATGCAACACTGGACACCGGGTCGAGCAACCGAGGGGCGTTCACCGTCGCTTTGGTGATGGCACTCATCGCCGAGATACCTGTGGCACTGATCTCGCTTGCGCTGGCTGCAACGATCCTCTACCGGCGCCAAGTTCCGCCTCGACTTCGCACCTGGGGAACGCTCTACTTGCTGGGTTTCGTGGGGATGGCCGGATGGGCGGGGTGGATCTATTTCACGCAGAACTCGTCCGAGGTTCTGTACCACTTGGCGCTGATTCGTCGGGGCGTTGGTTGGGTGATCGTTGGCGGACTGATGCTCACAGCCATTCTGGCTTACCGGCGTTCACGGTGGGTGGGGATCATCTCGTGTGTCACTGGCGTCCTACTGATCGGGGAGGCCTGGTTCGCCACACTGCGCGCCGGGTGGATTCATCTCACTGCAGGCGCGGTCGGTGGACTCGTGGCCGTACCGATCGGAGTTCTCTGCATTGGAGTGGCGTACTGGCGCGTGCACAACTCAGCGTGACACGGGTCGCGCTGAGCCCCATCGGTTTCCGAGATTGCCTAGTGTCCCGGAAAGTTGAAGCGCCGAGAAATCTTGGCTGAGCG
>Ga0181530_10001595_pt1 | contig 28256 bp, 24 predicted proteins | sample PEATcosm2014_Bin_42_FD_119769 | JGI IMG/M metagenome (GOLD analysis project Ga0181530, IMG submission 119769) | Peatland microbial communities from MTU Mesocosm Facility, Houghton, MI, USA - PEATcosm2014_Bin10_60_metaG | ecosystem: Environmental > Terrestrial > Soil > Wetlands > Peat | place... | reverse complement strand
CGGCTTGCCACGCATCTGCGCATGCAGTGCGGCGCGCAAATTGTTGCCGATGGTGTCGTGTTCCGCCGTCCCGCCGCCCATCGCGTAGACCTGGCCGTCCACGAATTCGTAACGGGTTGGCTGACGCGCCTCCCAATCCAGGTAAGCTTCCCAGGTCCAGCCCGTTGGCCGCCTTGCCTCCGACATCCTGCCCTCCTGGACGCCATCCTAGCACCGAACCCGCGCGCGCGGCACGCTCAAACGGCGCCTCCTCCAACGCCATGGATGCCGACCCACCGGGTCAAGCGCCCGGTGGCAAGCTCCGCCGGCCACCGGGCGCTTGACCCGGTGGCAGGCTTGACGATGCGGGCACGGTCCGCGCCTCTCCCTGCAAGCCTGCCGCCGTCACTCTCCCACCGCCCCCGGGTCATGCTCGTACAACCAGCGCAGCGCATCCGGCGCCCGATCCCCCGCCCGCGCCAAGTCGGCATCCCGCGCGCATTGCTCCGGCCCATCCCGCAGGTGAAACCGTGTCTTGTTGGCCCGCGACATCGCCTGTAGCTTGCTCACCCGAGGCAGCCGAACGACCTCGTACCGCCGCAGCGCACCCGCAACGTCGCCGCCGCCGGCCACAAGGCAGGCCGCCAGCGCCGCGCCATCCTCGATCGCCTGCGCCGCACCCTGCCCCATGAACGGATACATCGGGTGGCACGCATCCCCCAGCAGCGTCGCGCGCCCAACCGACCAGCGAGGCAGCGGATCGCGATCGAACAATGCCCAGATGAAGCAGGTCTCGGCCGCCGCAATGATCCGCCCGATCTGCGCATGCCACCCGTCGAACGCCGCGAGCGCACGATCTATCGTTGCGTGGTCGGTCCAGTCCTCCCGGTTCCAGGTGTCATGCTCCGTCCAGCCGACGAAATTCAACAGCCGCCCGCGCGAGACGAAATAATGCACGAAATGCCCGCCCGGCCCGAGCCATGACTGGTTGCCAGGCTCCAGCCCGAGATCGGCGATGTGCGCCACCGGCACCAACCCGCGATACGCGACGCAACCGGCGAACAGCGGTGCCTCGTCGCGAAACAAGCGGGCCCGCACGGTCGAATGGATGCCGTCGGCGCCGACCAGCAGATCGACCGCGCACCGCGCACCATTGTCGAACCAGGCCTCGACGCTGCCTCCCCGTTCGGCGAAGCCGGCGAGGCGGTGGCCGAGATGTACACGCTCCCCCGGAAATCCGGACGCGATCGCCGCCAGCAGATCGCGGCGATGGATCGTCAGATGCGGTGCGCCATAGAGTTGCTCGCATAGCGGATTCAGCGCCGCCCGCTGCAATGTGCGCCCGTCCTGCCAGCGGCGCTGATGCGTGAACCGCGGCCGCACGCCGTCGCGGTCCAGCGCCGGGCCGAGGCCAAGCCGTTGCAGCACGCGCACCGCATTCGGCCCCAGATTGATGCCGCCGCCGACCTCGGTCAGTTCCGCCGCTTGCTCATAGACGGCCACATCGAAGCCGGCCTGGCGCAACGCGACGGCGGCGGTCAGGCCGCCGATCCCCGCGCCGATGATGCCGATGCGCAGCACGCTTTGCCCCCCGCGCGGCAGCCGCCACGAATGCCGCTAGAACCCCGTCGGATCCCCGTACGGCACGTGCAGCACGCGATCCACGAAGATGCCCGGAGTCACCACGTGATCCGGATTCAGCTCGCCCAATTCGCGCACATGCTGGGTCTGCACGATGGTGAGCTTCGCCGCCATGGCGATCACCGGATTGAAGTTACGGCCCGACTCGCGGTACGTCAGGTTGCCCCAGCGATCGGCCTCCCAGGCTTCCACCAGCGCCACGTCGCCGGGCAGCGATTGCTCGAGGATGTAGGTGCGGCCGTCGATTTCGCGATGCTCCTTGCCGAGCGCCATCTTGGTGCCGACGCCGGTGGCGGTGAAGAACGCCGGCACCCCGGCGCCGGCGGCGCGCATGCGTTCCGCCAGCGTACCCTGCGGCACGATCTCCAACTCGATCTTCCCCGCCCGATACAGCGTCTCGAACACCACCGGATCCGAAGAACGCGGAAACGAACAGACGATCTTGCGCACCCGGCCGAGTTCCATCAGCCGCGCCAGGCCGACATGGCCGACGCCGGCGTTGTTGGCGGCGACCGTCAGGTTCCTGGCGCCCTGGTGGATCAGGCCGTCGATCAGTGCGTTGGGCTGGCCGACGGCGCCGAAGCCGCCGATCAGCACGGTGGAACCGTCCTCGATGCCCGCCATGGCGTCGGCCATGTCCTGGACGATCTTGTTGATCATACGTTATGTACCCCGTCGCGTTTCCTGGAGCGCTGCGGGTCAGGTGTAGCGCCGGCGGGCACTATCCGCCAGACCGCTGCCCGTCGCTGGAAGCCGCGACCCCGGCGATCAACCCGACCGGGACATGACAGATGCGATGTGCCGTGCAGCGCTGGTCAGGCAGACGACGCAGGCGCCTTGCTCTCGACGCGTGGAGCGCTCGTCGCAACGTCCGTGGTGACGACCTGCGTCCATCTGAAACGCATGTCGCAGTTGGCGCCATAGTACCAGACATCGCCGTCAAGCTTGCGGTATTTGATACTGTACGTCTCCTCCAGCTTCGCTATCCCGCCACTGCGCCCGGGCGGCCGGAAATCCATTCCGTTGTACACCGGCACGCCTTTCTCCCAATAGAATGTGGCGCCGACGCGCGGTTCGTGATCCTCGGTGTGGTCCTTTGTCCTGCTGCCCGCGCAGCCCTTCACGAACTGGATGACTTCGGCAACATCTTCCGCATCCGACCCCTGCCCGAACGCAGGGAACATCGGGTCCACCCACGCGGTGGTCACGAACCACTCGGTCGCGGTCATGTCGTTGGCCATTTGTCGAATGACCGCCTGCACGTTCGGATGGTTCAGAGATTTTGCGGAATAGTGGTAGAGGCCGCCGCGCTGGCTCGTCCGGTTGGCCATTGCAATTCCCATGCACGACAGAAGTGTTGTGCTCCGCCCGCCGACCTCCAGCCCTCCCACGATGCCCTCGCCCGGACGCACTTCGAAGATCACGGTCATTTCTACCCCCCGACATCTGCTCTCAGGCGACGCAATGCCGGTTGAGAAATGCCAGCAGGTCCGCGGCACAGCGCTGCGGCACGGCGTCGGTGATGTTGTGCGGCAGGCCGGCGTAGCTCAGCATTTCCTGCCGTGGCACGCGCTTCAGGACGTCGTAATGATCGGCGGTGTGCAGCGGATCGCCGCCGGGCAGCACGAACAGGCACGGGCAGCGCACCTCGCCCAGCCGGTCGGTGAAATCCACCCGCGACATCAAGGTGACATAGCGCGCCAGGAACGGCGCATCGTTGCGGGCCGCATCGTCGAGGAACCATTCGACGAAACCCGGTTCGACCTGCGTCAGGTCGAAGCGCGTGGCGATGGTGCGGCGCAGGAACGGCTTTACCCCCTCGGTGACCAGCCCCTGCACCCAGGCGGTATAGTCGGTATGGCCGGCGGATGATTGCAGTCCCGGAATGGTGGCGTAGCCGGCCAGCGTCTTCACCCGGTCCGGACTGGTGATCGCGGTGTACAGCGCGACAATGCCGCCGGCCGACGATCCGGCAAGATGCGCCTGGTCCACGCCGAGCGTGTCCAGCAGGTCCACCACGTCGCGACCCAGCCGCTCGATCGACAACCCGCCCTCGCCGGGAATTTGCGACAGGCCGTGGCCGCGCATGTCCCAGCGCACCACGCGATACTGCGCCGCCAGGATCGGCACCCAGGCATACATGCGGTTCATGCTGCCCATCGCCGCGTGCAGCAGCAGCACGGTGTCGCGCGGCTTCCAGGGCGGCGCGAAATCGTCGATGGTGTAGTGGATGCGGATGCCGTCGCTGGCGGTGAAATACCGTGATTCGCCCATGCGACGCCTCCTGGATAGCGCGGGGGAAAAATGTTCGGCGCGCGCCGCGGCAGCGTCAAGCGGCGACGGCAGCGAGGCTGGGAGAAGACGATGCCTGACGTGATACCCAATGTGCTGACGATCGCCGGTTCCGATCCGAGCGGTGGCGCCGGCATCCAGGCCGATTTGAAGACGTTCTCGGCGCTTGGCGTTTACGGCGCCTCGGTCATTACCGCGCTGACCGCGCAGAACACCCGGGGCGTGCGCAGGTTCACCGTGGTGGAACCGGCATTCGTCGCCGACCAGATCGACGCCGTGTTCGACGATTTGCGCATCGATGCGGTGAAGCTCGGCATGGTCGCGACGGCAGCGGTCGCGTCGGCGATCGCCGACCGGCTGCGGCACTACGCACCGCGCAACGTCGTGCTCGATCCGGTGATGGTGGCGAAGAGCGGCGACCGGCTGTTGCAGGACGATGCCATTGCCGCCATTCGCGAACAGTTGCTGCCGCTGGCGACGGTGATCACGCCCAATCTGCCCGAGGCTGCGGTACTCTGCGGCGAAACCGCGCCAACCACGCTCGCCGAGATGCACCGCACCGTGCGGGCGCTGTATCGCCTCGGCGCGCAGGCGGTGCTGTTGAAGGGCGGGGCGCTCGACAGCACCGACAGTCCGGACCTGCTGTTCGACGGCAGCGACGTGATCGAGCTGCCGGCCCGCCGCATCGTCACGCGCAATACGCACGGCACCGGCTGCACGCTGTCGGCGGCGATCGCCGCATTGCTGCCGCGGTATCCGTTGCCCGAGGCGGCCCGCCGCGCCAAAGCGTACCTGACCGCCGCGCTGGCCGCGAGCGATCGGCTGACGGTGGGCAGCGGACGCGGGCCGGTGCATCATTTCCATGCGCTTTGGACGACGGAGGGCGGCGCGCCATGAACCAATTTTCCGATACGGCATGGGAACGGGTTTCCCGCTTGCGCGGAGCGATCCATGCCCTGCCGTTCAACACCGAACTCGCCGGCGGCACGCTGAGCACCGAGCGGTTTCGCGGCTATATCGTGCAGGATGCGCTGTATCTCGGACAGTACGCGCGCATCCTGGCGCTGGCCGGCGCGCGCGGGCCGGATGGCGCAGTGCTGCACGCGTTCGCCTCCTGCGCGCTGGAGGCGGTGGCGGTGGAACAGGCGCTGCACGCGCAATACCTGGCACAGTTCGGCGTGGATGCGGCGCGTGTCGCGAACGCCGAACCGTCCCCGGATTGTCTTGCCTACACGAATTTCCTGCTCGCCACGGCATATCATGAACCGTGGGAAGTGCTGGTGGCGGCGCTGCTGCCATGCTTCTGGATCTATTGGGATGTGGGCAGCGCCATCGCCCGCCGCGCCGACGCCGCCAATCCATATCGCGCGTGGATCGACACCTATGCCGACGTAGCCTTCGGCGAGGCGGTCCGCACGGTGATCGGCATCACCGACCGTGCCGCGGCGGCGACCACGCCGGCGATCCAGGCGCTAATGCTGACCGCGTTCGTGCGATCGACCCAATACGAGTGGCTGTTCTGGGACGGTGCCTACCAGCAGCGCGGCTGGCCGCAGGTGTAAGGGGCCTGCGTGCGGAATCCCCCCTCCCCTTGAGGGAGGGGGATGGGGGGAGGGGTGCGTACAGCCGCGGACGGTGCCTGTTCACACCCCTCCCCTACCCCCCTCCCTCAAGGGGAGGGGGAGGCTTCTGTTCAGCGTTCAGCCGCGCGCCGCTGCCACCTGTTGCGGCGGCGACGTGGTGGCTCCGCCGGCCTGGGTAAACTCCTGATGGTACTTGTCCAGAATCGCACTCACGACCTCGCCGATCCGCGCGTAGTCCACGTCGCGCAGATTCGCGAGCGAGACGCGCGCCGAAGGATGCAGCGTTCCAAAGCCCTGGCCGGGCAGCAGGACAACCCCGCCCTCGTCGGCAAGCCGTGCGAGCGGCTCCGTCGGCTCCTTGTTGGCGAGCAGCCAATCGGCGAAAACGCGCCCGTACCGTTGTTCTCCCAGCTTCTCCAGGTCAATGAGCGTATAATAGTCGACCCCATTGACATCGTCGCTGCGGTCCACGCCCACGTGCCGGTAGAGGTTGTGATAGCGTTGCCGGATGATATGCTTCATCTCAGCTTTGTACTCGTCCCGCTCATCGATCAATGCGAACAGCGAAAACAGCGCCATCTGCACTTGCTGCGGGCCGGAGAGACCGGCGACATGGTGCAATCCGACAGAGCGGCTATCGGCGACCAGCCGATCGATGAACTTCAGCTTCCGGGGCTCGGCAACCAGGCTCTTGTAGCGGTCATCGAGTGCCGCGAGGTCGCCCTGCGGCAGCGCCGCAAGCCGCCGGTCGAGCACGTTGTCTTCATGCACCGCGATGACGCCCAGGCGCCAACCGGTGGCGCCGAAATACTTGGAGTAGGAGTATGCGAGGATGGTGTTGTGCGGGCATGTCGTGAACAGGGAAACGAAGTCATCGGCGAAGGTACCGTAAACGTCGTCGCTCAGAATGATAAGATCGGGACGCCGCTCCTCAACCAGGCGTGCGATCCTGGAAAGCCGCTCATCGCTGATCTTGACCGAGGTCGGGTTGCCAGGGTTGACCAGGAAGAACGCCTTGACGCTCGGGTCGGCGAGCTTGTCGATCTCGCGATCGGGGTATTGCCATCGTTTCGCCTCATCCGCCTCGAGCAGAATCTCGACGAGCTGATAATCAGCGAGCTGGGGGATCTCGATGTAAGGCGTAAAGATGGGCATGCCGAGGGCGATGGAATCACCCGGCGCAATCAGCCGATTTTCGCGCAGCGTGTTGAAGACGTAGGTGATCGCGGCGGCACCTCCTTCGGTCGCGAACAGATCGACCTTGCCTGAGATCGGCCGTCCGGCTGTCATCTCCTTGAGCAAGTACTGCCGAACGATCTCCTCGCTATGGGGGAGCATCCGGGGCGGCACCGGGTACTGACAGCCGAGGATCGCCTCGACCATTTCATACAGGACGCCTTCCACCGGCAGGCCGAGCGCATCCCGCGCATAGGAGAGGGCCGCCTTGAGGAACGCTCCTCCGGTTGACCCCCTGTCCCTCGCGAGGAAGACCTCGAAGCGGGCCTCGATCCCGATCCGCTCCGGCAAGCCGCCCACACCTTGCCGCAGGTAACCGTAGGACCGCTCGGCCTCTTCCACGGCGAACTGGCCAAGCGTGAAAAAGCCGTGCCGGGGGATTATTGCGAGCCAATTCGGATTGCCGCGACCGGCATTGAGCATCATCCGTTCGGCGTGACTGGAAGCGAGCTGGATCAGCGTGTCCTTGAGTTCGAACGGGCTCAAATTGGCGAGCTTCGCTAGACTGGCGTACTCCATCGGATGCCTCCTCGTCCCTCGGCGGTTCCGGCAATGCCCCTGGCGCTGCCAGGCTGCCAGCGTCAGCGCATGACACCGCTGCTAGGCTGTCAGCGTCAGCGCATGACACGGCAGCGCGATGGCCTCTGCCACTGTTGGATGAACGATGCGGCCGTCGTGCACATTCAGGCCGGCGCGTAGATGGGGATCGTCCGTCAGCGCGCGCTTCCAGCCCAGGTCGGCCAGTGCAAGGACGAACGGGAGCGTGGCGTTGTTGAGAGCGAGCGTTGAGGTGCGCGCCACCGCACCAGGCATATTGGCCACGCAATAATGGATCACGCCGTCCACCACGTATGTCGGTTGCGCGTGCGTGGTGGGCCGACTGGTTTCGAAGCAGCCGCCCTGGTCGACGGAAATATCGACCAGCACCGATCCCGGCTTCATGCGGCGCAGCAGATCGCGGCTGACCAGCTTTGGCGTCGCGGCACCCGGCACCAGGACCGCGCCGATAACCAGGTCGGCCTGCACGACCGCGTTCTCGATCGCATCCACGGTGGCGAACAAGGTCCGCAGACCCGGCCCGAATTGCATGTCCAATGCCCGCAGGCGCGCGAGCGACTTGTCGATCACCGTGACGGAGGCCTCCATCCCGAGCGCCACCCGTGCGGCATTCGTGCCGGCGACGCCACCGCCCAGCACCACGACCTTCGCCGGCGGAACCCCAGGAACGCCCCCGAGCAAAATCCCAATCCCGCCCTGTTCCTTTTCGAGATGGTGGGCTCCCGCCTGAATCGACATGCGCCCCGCGACCTCGCTCATTGGTGCGAGCAGGGGCAGACCGCCGGCGGCATCGGTGACCGTTTCGTAGGCGATCGCCGTCGCCTGCGAACGCATGAGGCCTTCGGCCTGTGGCTTGTCGGCGGCAAGATGGAGGTAGGTGAACAGCACCTGCCCCGGCCGGAGACGGCCGATTTCGACCGGCTGGGGTTCCTTGACCTTGACGATCAGATCGGCCCTTGCGAACACCGCGGCCGCATCGGGGGCAATCTGCGCGCCGGCGTTCTGGTAGTCCGCGTCCGAAGCTCCCACCCCGGCACCGGCGCTTGTCTCGACAAGCACCTGATGACCGTGATGGACAAGTTCCCGGACCGCTGCCGGCACCAGGCCCACCCTGTATTCCTCGACCTTGATCTCCTTCGGGATTCCAACCAGCATTGCGATTTCCCCCCTTCCGGAACCGTGGCACCTTGCGTGTTGCCCGCCCCATCCATGGGCGCCGCTCTGGGTCCGCAGAGTCGCGTCCTGGCGGCTGGCGCCTGCCAAGCGTCGAAGTTCTTGAAGTTTAGGTCACATAAGCCGGGGGCAGCCGTTCGGGCACTGATCTAGATCAATTCCGGCGCGCTTTGGCTGTGCTAGGCGGACTCGACAAGTCCCAAAACAGGAGGCAGGACATGGCCCCGCTTTCCGGGAGCGCGCCGACGCGGCGCCACTTCTCGCTGCCGCTGCAGATGTTGGTTGGCCTCATTCTCGGACTGCTCGTCGGGGTGGAATGGCCGGGGGTCGGCAAGACGCTGCAGCCGATCGGCACGGCCTTCATACAGGCGATCCAGATGATCGTCATTCCGCTGATCTTCTCCGCCGTCACGCTCGGCGTGTGGCGCATGGGCGAGAACGCGCGGCAGCTCGGACGCGTTGCGATCGTTGCCTTTATTTGGTTCTACGTTGCTTCGTTCTTCGCGGTGCTGGTGGCACTGGGGCTGAACGGCGTGTTCCATCCGGGCGTCGGCGCGAACGTGGTGCCGACCGGCAGCGTGCCGCCGAATCTGGCGATCTCCGTCGATTGGACCAAGTACATCCTCGACCTGATCCCGACCAATGTCGTCGCGGCGATGGCGGCGCAGCACGTGCTGCCCACCTTGGTCTTCGCGATCCTGTTCGGCCTCGGACTGGCACGCATCGGCGAGGCCGTCGCGCGGCCCGTCGTCGGGATGCTGCAAGCGGTGCTGGCGACCATGTTCCGCATCACCGGCTGGATCATCGCGCTCGCGCCGTTCGCGATTTTCGCCATCATGGCCTGGCTGTTCGCCACCCAGGGACTTGGCACGATCACGGCGCTCGCCAAGCTGATCGGGCTGATGTATGTCGGCCTCATCCTCATGGTGCTGGTGTTCTGGGTGGTGCTGGCGCTGCTTGGAGAAAACCCGCTGACCATCTCACGTCGCGTGTTGGAACCGGTACTGCTGGGGTTCACCACGCGCTCGTCCGAGGTCACGCTGCCCGTGCATATGGAGGCACTGGAGCGGATGGGCGTCCCCAACAAGGTCGTCTCGATTGTGTTACCTCTCGGCTACAGCTTCAACCTCGACGGCAGCACGCTGTACATCACGCTGGCGGTGACGTTCCTCGCCGAGGCCTACCACCTGCAACTGACCTGGGCGGCGGAGCTGACCATCATCGTGACCACGATGATCGCCAGCAAAGGCATTGCCAACGTGCCGTCCGGTGGGCTGGTCGCGCTGGCCTCGGTGCTGGTGGCGATCGGGCTGCCGGTGGAGGCGATCGCGATCGTTGCGGGGGTCGACGCGTTCATGGACATGGGCCGCACCGCAGTGAACGTGTTCGGCAACACGGTCGCGGTGAAGCTGGTGCAGAAGCTGGGCGGGCAAGGGCTGACGGACAGCGATCTGCCGCCGCCGGTGATAGGCACCCAGGCCGAGGAGCTGGCTGCCGTCGGCTAACGGTCGGCCGCTGTGCGCTCCTCGTCATGACAGACGGGACGAGGACAGGCGGCGGCGGCGTGGCTTGCCTTCATGCGCCTCGCCCGGCACGCTGGGCCGCATCCCGGCAACCAGGAGGCATTCATGTCGGATCCGCTCCGCCGCTCCTTGTGCGACGCTGTCGATGGGTCCGTGCTGATGGGGCATATGGGCGAATTCGCCCGCTGGGTGAAGCTGTCGGGCACGCCCGACGAACTGACCAGCCTGCAATACGTCAAGCGCCGGCTGGACGAATTCGGCTATCGCACCGAACTGCTGCACCACGACGCGTATATCAGCCTGCCGGGCCGTGCGCGGGTCGATGTGGACAACCAGGCGCTCACCGGCATCACGCACTCGTTCTCGCGATCCTCGCCGGCGGAGGGCGTGACGGGCCGGCTGGTCTATGTCGGCGACGGCGAGGCGGCGGATTTCGCCGGGCGCGACGTGCGCGGCGCCATCGTGCTGACCGAAGGCATTGCCAGTCCGGCACAGGCCGCGAACGCCTCGCGCGGCGGCGCGGTGGGGCAGGTGCAGATCAGCCCGCATGAGCACCTGCATGAGATGTGCGTGTCGCCGGTCTGGGGCAGCCCGTCGGCGGACACGCTGGCGCAGTTGCCCAGCACGGTCGTGTGCACCGTATCGAATGCCGATGGCAGTGCGTTGCGCGAACGGCTGGCGCGGGGGGAAGCCCCGCGGGTGACGCTGCATGCGGCGGTGGATAGCGGCTGGCGGCAGACGCCGATCCTGGTGGCGGAGCTGGACGGACCGGACGCGGACGGACCGTTCGTGCTGTATTCCGGCCATCACGACACCTGGTACTACGGCGTGATGGATAACGGCGCGGCCAACGCGACGATGCTGGAAGTCGCGCGGCTGATGGCGCCGCAACGGGACAAATGGCGGCGCGGGCTGCGGCTGTGCTTCTGGTCCGGCCACTCGCACGGGCGGTATTCCGGCTCCACCTGGTATGCCGACCAGCATTGGGACGAGCTGGAACGGCGCTGCGCGGTGCACGTCAATGTCGATTCCACGGGCGGCGTCGGCGCGGTGGTGTTGGAGCATGCGGCGTCGGCGCCGGAACTGCTGGCGCTGGCGGGCGAGGCGATCGGCGAACAGACGGGGGCGCATTATGTCGGCAAGCGCATGTCGCGCTCGTCGGACCAGTCGTTCTGGGGCATCGGCATTCCGGCGATGTTCGGCGCGTTGAGCGAGCAACCGCCGGCGCCGGTGAAGATGCGCAACGCGCTGGGCTGGTGGTGGCACACGCCGCACGACACGCTGGACAAGATCGACGAGGCGAACCTGGTGCGCGACACCAAGGTGTTCGTGCACACGCTGTGGCGGCTGCTGTCCGATCCGGTGCTGCCGCTGGATTTTGCCACGCACGCTCGGGTTTTGCTGGAGGAGTTGGGGAAGCTCCGGGCGTCACTGGACGGGCGGTTTGCGGTCGATGGGCTGGTCGCCGCGGCCGAACGGTTGCGCGACGCGGCGACGGCCGGCGGGCATGACGATGCGGCGCTGATGCGGGCGTCGCGCGCTCTGGCGCCGGTGTATTACACGACCGGGGATCGTTTCGCGCACGACCCGGCGCTGCCGCTGCCGGCCTGGCCCGTGCTGCAGCCGCTGCGCGACCTGGCAAACAGCACGCCTCGCTCGGATGCGGCACATGCGCTGACCGTCAGTGCGACGCGCGGGCGCAACCGGATGCTGCATGCGTTGCGTGAAGCGGTGACGGCGTTGTCATAACCTCTCCCGCGGGAGCGGGCGAGGTTTCTTATCACCCTTTCACCGCCCCGGCGGTCAGCCCGCTGACCAAAAACCGGCGGACAGCCAACGAAAACACCAGCACCGGCAGCATCACCAGCGTGCCACCGGCGGCGATGCGGCCCCATTCCCAGCCGACATAGTTCATGAAGTTCACCACCGCGACCGGCGCGGTCATCGCATTCGACCGTGTCAGGATCAGTGCGAAAAAGAAGTCGTTCCAGGAGAACACGAAACACAGGATCGCCGTGGCGGCCAGCCCCGGCACCGCCGTCGGCAGCACGACGCGCAGCATCGCCTGGTAATAACTGGCGCCGTCGATCCAGGCCGCTTCCTCCAGGGCGCGCGGGGTATTCTCGAAGAACGACCGCATCAGCCAGATCACCAGCGACAGATTGAACGTAAGGTAGATGACGATCAGCCCCAGCCGCGTATCCAGCAGATGCAGGTCGCGATAAGCCAGGAAATACGGAATGGCGAATGCGGTCGGCGGTGCCAGCCGGCTGGCGATCACCCACAGGCTGAGCATGTCGGACCGCGTATGCATCCGCGCCAGCGCATAGGCCGCCGGCACGCCGACCAGCATGGAGACCACCGTGGACACGATGCTGACCACGGCGCTGTTGGCAAACGAATGCGGAAACGAGCCCTGCCAGAGCGCCGCGTAGTTGGCCAGCGTCGGCGTGAACCAGAGTTTCGGCGGAAACGCAAAGATGTCGGCGTTGGTCTCGAACGACATGCGCAGCAGCCAAAGGAACGGCGCCAGCACCAGAGCCACCAGAACCAGCACCACCGCATGAATGATCAGGCGATTGGCCGTCATTCCGTGCCTCCCCATCCGGTGAGGCGCACGATCACCCAGCTCAACACCAGCGTCGCCGCCACCAGCACCACCGTGATCGCGCTGGAATACCCCAAATAGGAAAAATTGAACGCTTGCTCGAAAGCGTAATAATTTGTCACCTCCGTCACCGAACCGGGGCCGCCGTCGGTCAACAGGTAGATCAGCGGAAAGGCCTTGATGCTGTCGATCAACCGGAACAACCCGGCGACCATCAACGTGCCGCGGATATACGGCAGCACGACATACAGCGTGGTCTGCCAGTGCCGCGCGCCATCGACGCGTGCGGCGTCCAGCAGCTCGTCCGGCATGGTCTGCAACGCCGCCAGCACCATCAGCATGGTCAGCGGGAACCATTCCCAGGTGTCGGCGGCGATGATCGCCGGCAGTGCCCAGGTCGGGTCGGTGATCAGCGCCGGCACATTCCACCCCAGCGCCTGCAACGCCCAGTACACCGGGCTGATGTCCGGCGTGTACAGCACCTTCCAGATGATCGCCACGACGATCGGCGGCAGCACCATCGGGATCAGGAACACCGTGCGCAGCGCCCGCAACAGCCCCGACCGCAGGTTCAGCAGCAGTGCGAAACCGACGCCGATCAGCAGTTGCAGCCCCACCGTCCAGAATGACAGTTTCGCCTGCACCCAGAGCGAATTGTGAAACCGCGTATCGCGGAGCAATAGCGTGTAGTTCGCCATCGGCTGGCGGAAATTCCAGGCGGTGGCGGGATTGGTCAGGTTCAACGGCGTGAAGCTGGTGGCGACCAGGTAGATCATCGGCACCAATGTGACCAACATCAGCACCGCCAACGACGGCGCCAGGCAGAGCGTCAGGAAGCGCCGGCGCTGCCGGTGCAGGCTGGCGGTGCGGGTCAGGGCGACGGACGGCACGACGGCGGCGGCACGACTCATAGGTCGGTCTTGTAGCCGCCCAGCTTGATCGCCTCGATCGCCTGCGCCTGCGCGTTCCGCAACGCCGTGGGCGCATCCTGCTGCTTCGTCGCGATCGCCTCGATGGCGCGGTTGATCTTGTCACCGACCTGCGGAAACACCGGCACGGTGCGGTATTTCATATAACCGCCCTGCCCGCCCAGCTCGAGCACCTTCAGGTAAAGCGAGGCGACGTCCTGGCCGTTCAGCGTCAGCGCCTGCTTGAACGCCTCGCTCTCGATCACCGAGCGGCGGCAGACGCTGGGATAGCCGTGATCCTTCACCAGGCGCGACAGCATCTCCTTCGACAGCGCCCATTTGATGAACTCCCACGCGGCCCCCTTGTTGCGCGAGCCGGCGGGAATGCCGAAGCCGTGGCAGTTGGAGCCCGGGAAGGCGCCGGCCGGTCCCGCCGGCACCATGCCGTAGCGCACCGTGTTCTTCACCGTGCTGGCGGGGTCCTTCGCCAATGGCAGACCCCACGTCAGCGCGTTGGTGCGCATGTTGGCGCGGCCGGATAGTTGCGATTGCAACGACTGGTCGTCGGTGTAGGACAGGATGCCGGACGGCCCGTATTTCATGATCAGGTCGGCGTACCACTGGGCCGACTGTGCCGCCTCCGGCGTATCCAGCGTCGGAGTCAGGTTCTGCGGCGGATCCTTGAAGATGCGGCCGCCGAGATTCATCAGATAGGGCGGCCAGTTCCAATGATGCAGCTTGTCGGCGGTCCACGCCGCGACGCCGCCGGCCTTGCCGTGCACCGCGTCGCAGACCTTGATCAACGCATCCATCGTCGTCGGCATCGCCAGGCCAGCCTTCTCGATCAGGTCGCCGCGCCCGGCGTAGAGCAACATGGCGCCGGCTTCGACACCGTAGCCGTAGGTGTGGCCTTTGGCATCGCGCAGGCTGGACTGCGCGCCGGAGACGAAATCCGCCGGCTCCCAATCGGGCGGCGTGGCGTTCTTGTCACTGGTGAATTCGTCGAGGTCCGTCACCCAGCCGGCGCCGATCCAGCGGCCCTGGTAGATGAACGTGACGATGATGACGTCGTAGCTGGACCCGCCGGTGGACAGTTCGAGGTCCATGCGCTGGTTGTAAACCGGGAAGGCCTGGATATCGAAGTCGATCTTGATGCCGGTGCGGTCCTCGAATTCCGGGAAGTAGTCGCGCAGGTAGCTATGGAACGGCAGCGAGAACGCCGCCCCGCGGATTGTCGTGCCGGCGTATCTGGATTTCGCCTGGCCGAGCACCGCCGGCGCGGACAGGGTCAGTGCGGCACCGGCCAGCGCGGCGCGGCGGGTCAGGACGGCTTTCGGCATGGCACGTTGCTCCCGGACCGCTGCACGCTACCGGGCGGCGGCGGCGGCTACAACCGCATGGCAGTGCCCACTGGGCAGGGCCATCGGGTGAAGGCAGCAAGACCAGGGCTCTGCCCTGGACCCGCCAGGGGGCTTTGCCCCCGTGGACCCCCAGCAAAGGCGCAGCCTTTGCAATCCATCCGTTTGGCTGGATGGACCGGAGGGGGGACGGCGCGCTACGCCGGCGTCGCCACGATGGCGACACCGGCGCAGCGCGCCGTCCCCCCTCCCGTCCATCCAGCCAACTAAAGGGTCCCAAGGGCTCCGCCCTTGGCGGGGATCCAAGGGGCAGAGCCCCTTGGTGGGGTTCCAGGGGCGAAGCCCCTGGCCTTGCTTCGTTCACCTGATTGCCCTGGCCCACCGGGGCACCGACCTTGCGCCGCACCACCCGGCCGGCTTTCAATGCGCCAACACAGCAGTCGGAGGACGGCGATGACGATCCACGCGCGGCTCGCCCATATGGGCATCTACGTCAAGGACCGGGATGTGATGCGGCGCTTCTATACCGAGGTGCTCGGCCTGGTGGTGACCGACCAAGGCGAGGGACGCGGCGGCGCCTATCTGACCTTCATGAGCGGCAATCAGAACAACCACCACCAGTTGGTGCTGGTCAGCGGCCGGCCGGACACATCGGGCTTCAACCCGATCCAGCAGATCTCGTTCATGATCGATTCGCTGGCCGACTTGCGCGAGGTGCAGCGCCGCGCGGTCTCGCTCGGCGCCACCGACATGCGGCCGGTCAACCACGGCAACGCGTGGTCGGTCTATTTCAAGGACCCCGAAGGCAACACCGTGGAGGCCTATCTCGACACGCCGTTCCACGTGGCGCAGCCGCACGGCGAGTTCCTCGATCTTGCGAAGTCGGACGAGGCGATCCTGCGCGAGACGGAAGCGGCCTGCCGCAAGGATCCGAGCTTCATGCCGTTCAACGACTTCACCCGCGGTCTTGGCGAGCGGCTGGCGCAGTAGGTTTGCCCCGGGCGGACGGTTGCCTCGCGAGGCCAGGCGGTCGTTGCGGCGGTCCAGGTTGTGTCTGGCGCGCCGGCGATCATTGCATAAGGCGCACGCAGAACGCGACGCGCACAAAGCCGCCGGCATCGATGCGACGGTGCCTGGTTTCGTCCGTTGCCACGCAGCCAAGGCTGGTGCGTCAGCCGGTCTCGCCGCGGCATCAACGGCAGCGACGCGCTGCCCGATATCCGGCATGCCAACCAGTCCGGCTGTTTCCTGACGCTGCCCGACGCAGAGCCCGTCAAGGCGCCGAAGTCGCTCCGCCTCTTGCGTGCCCCTGCGCCGGCCCGCGCGCCAGGTTCGGCGCCCTGGCCGCCCGCTGCGGCAAGCCCGGCTTCGAGCGGCCGGGCTTCACCAAAGCCACCGGCTGCACCGCCGCACGACCGATGACGGGCTGAGCGTTCGCGACCGGCAACACAGCTTTACCGGCCACGGGTTTTGCAGCCGACGCGCCGGGCTTCCGGGTCGCCGTTACCGATTTGTCCCGCGATGGCGCGTCAGCCTTGCCGTTTCGGCTGGCAGCCGATGCCACCGCGACAATCCCGGCCCGACCGGACGCAACCGCCCGCTTCGCCGGCGCCACCTTGCGGGCAGCCGTTGGCGAACCCGACGCATCGGCCTTGCTGCTCGCCGGAGCCGCTTTGCCGCGGGACGCCCCCTTGGGCCTGGCCCCTGAAGCACCGCCGGCCTCCGAGGCGGCGGCGGCAACATCCGGACCACCCTTCCGCCGCCCGCGCGCGACGCCGACGATCGCGACCGGCGCTTCCGCTTCGGCCATATCCAGCCCGAACAGCGCTGCCATATCGTCGGTTTCCAGCACCTTGCCGGCAGCCGGACCCTGCTTCGACATCGGCAGGACCTTGCCGATATCGGCGACCAGATCGTTCTCATCCACCGCGCGCAGCCGGAACAGCAACTCCGGTTTTGCATCGAGCCGCGCGCCGACGCCGTACAGCACCGCGGCCACGTGCTTGCACATCGAGGCATAGTCCGGGCAACTGCACGAGAACCGGATTTCCGCCGGTTTCGGGAACAGGCCGGCACCCTGCCGGCAGATCCGCTCCATCACGCCCTTGGAGAACCGGCCTTGCAGAAGTTCCACTAACGAATCGATCCCGCCCGCGCAATCGCTGCAGATCGACTTCCACTGCGCCTTGGCCACGTCACCGATGCTGACCTTGACCTTGTAGAGTGCCGAGCCGCTGACGGTTGCCGTCACTTCCCGCGCAGCGATTTGCAGATCGACCACCAAGCCGTTGCGCACATAGCTGCGGCCGCGCTCCAGGCGGTTTTCGTAATCGCGATAGCTCTCCAGGTTGTCGCACCACGCCTTGCCCCAGAAGGTACTCGCGATCACCCGGCCCTCGATCTTCACCGGGGACACCGTGACGCCCTTCTTGCGCAGCTTCGCCATTTCCAGTTCGGCCTTGCGCCGCCGCTCGGCCACCGGAACGTAAGCCGGCCAGCGGTCTTCGTAGCGGTCTTGGTAACGTGAGTTGCGACGAGACATGCTGCCCTCAATCCCTCATCGCCGCGGTCAGGTCGAGCGCGACCATTCGAAGCAGCTCGTCATCCTTCATCTCGGTCAGGTTGATCTCGCCCCCGCCCGCCAGCAGTTCATCTGACAACCCTTTCTTCGAGTCGATCAAGGCGTCGATCTTCTCCTCCACCGTGCCGCGGCAAATGAATTTGTGCACCAGGACGTTCTTCTTTTGTCCAATACGGAACGCGCGGTCGGTAGCCTGATTCTCCACCGCCGGGTTCCACCAGCGATCGACATGCACGACATGCGACGCCGCGGTCAGGGTCAGCCCGGAACCGCCGGCCTTCAGCGACAGCACGAAGAACGGCACCGTCTCGTCCTCCTGGAAGCGCTGCACCAGTGCCTTCCGGTCCCGCACCGCCGTGTCGCCATGCAGCACCAGCCCGGCCCGGCCGAAGATCTGCCCGAGGAAGCCGGCCAGCGGACCGGTCATCTCGCGGAACTGGGTGAACACCAGCATCTTCTCCTGCCGCGCCGCCACCACCTCGGCGATCTCGCGCAGCCGGGCCCATTTGCCGCTGTCCTCCTCCGCCCACACAGTGTCGTTCAGCCAGTGCGACGGGTGGTTGCAGATCTGCTTGAGCCGCATCAGCATCGCCAGCACGATACCGCGGCGCTGGATGCCGTCGGTTTCTTCCAGGCGTTTCGCGAGATCCTCGACGGCCTGCCCATATAGGGCGGCCTGGCGGCGACTCAATCCGCACAGCGCCTTTATTTCGGTTTTGTCGGGAAGGTCGGCGATGATCGACTTGTCGGTCTTCATCCGGCGCAGGATGTACGGTCGCACCAACTCACGCAGCGGCCCGTACGGATTATGCGTCCGCTCCGCCAGGCCCTTCGCGTAGCTGTTGAACTGCTTGGCGTTGCCCAGCAATCCCGGATTGATGAAATCGAAGATCGACCACAGGTCGCCGAGGTGGTTCTCGACCGGCGTTCCGGTCAGCGCGATGCGTGCCTTGGCGCGCAGCGCCTTCGCCGCCCGGGTCTGTCGCGCGTTCGGGTTCTTGATCGCCTGCGCCTCATCCAGAATGACGAACCGCCAGGCGGTTTCGGCGAACGCCGGGATGCGCAGCAGCGAGCCATAGCTGGTGATGGCCAGATCATGCTCCGCCGCCTGCGCCGGGGAAAACTGCTTGATCTGCTCTGCCGGCATCGCCGAGGGATGCACGATCACCGCATCCAGGCCGGGGGCGAATTTTGCCACCTCCGCCGCCCAGTTGCCCAGCAGCGAGGCCGGCGCCACCAGCAGGCTTGGCTGCCGTGCCGTCCCCCCCTCGACGCCGCGCGCCTGCTCCACCAGCAGCAGGGACAGCACCTGGATGGTCTTGCCGAGCCCCATGTCGTCGGCCAGGCAGGCGCCGAGGCCAAGGTTCGACAGCAGGTGCAGCCACTGCGTGCCGGCAAGCTGATAGGGCCGCAGCGTGCCATGCAGCGCCGGCCCCGGATCGATTTGTCTCCCGTCCGGCGCACGCAATTCCTGTAGCGTCTGGGCCAGCCAGGGGCCGGCGGTCACCCGCGACCAGTCGGCGTCCGGCATCGCCTTGGCGTCGCCGGCGACCGCGGCGCCGGCCAGCATCCGCATCGCCTCGGCGAAACTTAACCCATCCCGCGCCGCGAGTGCCTCGGCGGCGCGGAATCGTTCCATGGTGCGTTCGAAACGCGCGCGATCGACCTCCACCCATTGGCCGCGCAGCAGCACGAGGTCGTCGGTACCCGAGAGCAGCAGGGAAATTTCGTCATCGGTCAGGGGGGCGCCGTCGAGCATGACGCTCATGCGGAAATCCAGCACGCCGTCCAGGCCGAGCGCGCTCGGCGCCCGGCTGCCGACCGTTGCCGTCACCTGCGGGCGGGCGGGCCGGTTGGCGCGCCAGGTGGCCGGCATGCGCACGACGACGCCGGCGGTTTCCAGTTCCGGCAGGCTGCGGAGGAAGCGGGCCGCCTCGGCCGGACCCCAGCGCAGCGGATGGAAAATCTCCCCCGCATCGATCATCGGCCGCAGCCACTCGCAGTGTTCCGCGGCGCGTTGCACCGGCAGCAGCAGGGACAGCAGCTTGTCGCGGTTCGCCGCACCGGCGTATTCGCGCAGCGCCTGGCCGAGCGGGACGTGCTGCGCCTTGGCCTGCGCCGAGAGCCGCGTTGTGTAGGTTGCCATGAAGGCGAAGGGGTGCTCTGTGTCGCGGCGGTTTTCCGCCAGGTTGAAATGCACGCGGCCGACCAGGTTCCAGGCCGGGTTCAGCGCCGTCAGGAAGCTTTGCAGTCCCGTCTTGGCAGCGGCGTACGAGGCGGCGAATGCCGCCGCCATCTCGTTCCACAGCGCCAACAGGACATCCGAGGTCAGGTACTCGGCCCCCGCCATCATCGGCGCGCTCAGCAACAGGGAGGCGAGATCGGCCTCGGTCGGCGGCGGAACCAGCGGCAAGGAGGACCCGCTGTCGGCGTCCGTGCCGGCGGCGTGCAGGCACAGCGCCCCGACATAACGGGCGGCGAACTGCCGCCACCAGACGAAGGCGGGCGGCAGGATTTGCCCGACCTCGCCCGCGCCCAGCCGCACCAGGCCGTGGCCGGCGCCGCGCGCAAACGCCTCGGTCAGACGGGTCGCAACCTTCGGGTCGATCTCCGGTGCATCGTCCTGGTCTTCGGCAACCAGGTGTCCGTGCGGCGTGAGGCGCAGTCCGAGTCGGGGCATGTCGCCAATCTAGTCGGCGTGGCGTTGCGTGGAAGGGTTCGCTCGGCGGGAACCGTCGGCCCGGTAGGCCTCGGTTGGCGCGATCTCGGGCCCCCCTAATTCCGGCCGGGAATCTGCTCGCGGCGGTTGATAACGGGAACTGTGGCGGGCTTGACGTTCTCTTTGCTGGGTTCTTCGTTCGGCCGGATAAGTAGGGATGGCGGCAAGGTTGCTGCGCTCCCATTACGGTCATACCTTTCGGTTGATCCGAAAGTCTCTTGATTTTCGGCAGTGGCCGCCTGACCCGAACCTCCGGTCCCAATCAGGAGCCCAACGGGCACTCGTCCTCGTCCGACGTGTTATCCCGCCGACGCAGCGATACCTGCCACACGCAGCCCAACGCTTCCGCCATCGCGAACAGAGTGAATGCCTCGATGTTGTTGTCGGAATTAAGGGCGCGGCTGACCGCGCCCTTGGTCACGCCCAGCCGCTCGGCGAGTTTCGTCACCGTCAGGCCCTGTGCCGACATTTCCTGATAGAGCGGTTGTTTGACGGCTTGCATGAATGCCGCCTGGCGCTGTCCTCGCGCCAGCCGTTCCCGCGCTTCAGCGGTTAGGGTATCTTCACAGAAGCGTCCGGAGAAGGTCATCGAAATCTCCCTGCCATATGAGCGCGGGCGCCGAGCAGGAACGCGGGTCGCGCCATTGCGTCACCTGCGCGATGCGATGCCGGTAGCTGCCAGGTTCCTGGTTCGAAATCTGCTTCAGCGTGTCGGTCACGACCGCATTGACCGCGACGAACAGGCCCGGGTGAACGAACCAGCCAAAAATCCGGGTATCGGTGGTACGCAATGTCCATACATGCCGCCGCGCAGGCTGCATGCGCTTGAATGGCGGTTGCATGCCGACGGTGGAGAGCACGCCGAGCGGTGCTCCGGTGACATAGGCCGAGAGCAATCCGTCGACCTGCACCCACGCATCCAGACGGTTTCGTCGCCGTCTGGCTGCTGTCGGCTCGGATACCAATCGGTTGAACCACGCCGCTACGTCCTCGGTCGCAAGCACATCCCGGTGCCGAGGGCCGGATACGACCCATCGCACCAGCGTTCCATCCTCGGTCAATTTACGGATTGTTGAATTATAGGTCAACACCAATGCTACACCGCATACCTCACGACGCAGCGTGGCCCGGAAACGTTGATGTTCAATGAAGGCCGGTTGGACCGGCCGGCCAATCCCGATCAGCCGCCCAAGGCGGACGCAGCACGCCTTGATCGCGATCCATAGCGGTCTGCGAGCACAAGAAACCGATGCGTATCGGTGCCGAGGTGCAAGCCGCGGTGGCAGCGCGCGAGGAAGGCGCCTGCGTGAACCCTACAAACCCAGCACCGTTTCGGCCGGCGTATAGCCCAGCCCCAAATCGTGTGCGACCGCCGCATGCGTCACCTTGCCGGCATGCACGTTCAGCCCGTGCCGCAGGTGCACATCGTCCGCCAGCGCGGCGCGCCAGCCCTTGGTTGCCAGCGCCAGAACGAACGGCAGCGTGGCGTTGTTCAGCGCGAAGGTGGAGGTGTGCGCCACCGCGCCCGGCATGTTGGTGACGCAGTAATGCACCACGCCATGCTCGACATAGGTCGGCGCCGAGTGCGTGGTCGGCCGGCTGGTCTCGAAGCAGCCGCCCTGGTCGATGGAAATATCCACCAGCACCGAGCCTGGCCGCATCGCCCGCACCATGCCGCGCGACACCAGCTTGGGCGCGGCAGCGCCCGGCACCAGCACCGCGCCGATCACCAGGTCGGCCGCCAGCACCGCCTGCTCGATCGCCTCCACGGTCGCGAACAGTGTCGTCGCGCGCGGCCCGAATTGCAGGTCCAGCTCCTTCAGCCGCGGCAGCGAGCGGTCGATGATGGTGACCGACGCCTCCAGCCCGACCGCCATGCGCGCCGCATTGGTGCCGGAGACACCGCCGCCCAGCACCACCACCTTCGCCGGCGCCACCCCCGGCACGCCGCCCAGCAGCACCCCTGCCCCGCCCTGTTCTTTCTCCAGGCAATGCGCGCCGACCTGCACCGCCATGCGGCCGGCGACCTCGCTCATCGGCGACAGCAGCGGCAGGGCGCCGCGCGCGTCGGTGACGGTCTCGTAGGCGATGCAGGTGGCGCCGGACCGCAGCAGCCCCTCGGTCTGCGTCCTGTCGGCCGCGAGGTGCAGGTAGGTGAACAGCACCTGGCCGTCGCGCAGCAGCGTGATCTCCTGCGCCTGTGGCTCCTTCACCTTCACCACCAGGTCGGCGGCGGCGAATATTTCCGCCGCGCCGGCCACCACGGTCGCGCCGGCCGCGCGATAGGCGTCGTCGGAGATGCCGATGCCGGCGGCGGCGTCATGCTCCACCACCACCTGGTGACCATGCAGGACCAGTTCGCGCACGCTCGCCGGGGTCAGGCCGACCCGGTATTCCTGCGTCTTGATCTCCCTGGGGACACCGACCTGCACGCCAACCTCCTGCATCCGACCCTGCGTTGCATGCATATGGTGCGCCGCTGCGCTGCTGCGAGCGGCCCACACGGCATTGACCGGCCGCCGCACGCCGCTATGCAAGAGGAACGAACACCCGGGAGGGACACATGACCGAGACGACGCGCCGCACCTTCAACCGGTTGGGATTGTTGCTGCCGGCACTGTCCCTGCTGCCCCGCCCGGCCGGCGCGGCGGACGGGCCGGTGCGCGTCGGCTGCCCCTATCCGCTGAGCGGCAATGCCGCCTCGGCCGGGCAGTCCACCAAGACCGCCATCGAGGTCGCGGTGGACATCATCAACAATCCGCATCCGGAACTGGGCAAGCTGACGCTCGCCGCCACCGCCGGCCTGCCGGGCCTCGGCGGACGCAAGCTGGAGACGGTGTTCGCCGACCACCAGGGCAACCCCGCCACGGCGCAAAGCGAGACGATGCGACTGATCACCCAGGAGAAGGTCGTCGCTCTCGCCGGCGCCTATCAGTCGAGCTGCACGCTGACCGCATCCGCCGCCGCCGAGCGCTACGGCATTCCGTTCATGGCACCCGAATCCGCGGCGACCAACCTGACCGAGCGCGGCTTCAAATGGTTCTTCCGCGCCTCGCCGACCGCCACCGGCCTCGCCGCCGTCTATTCCGACTTCCTGATCGATCTGAAGGGCAAGGGAACCAAGGTCGACCAGGTCGCGATCGTCAACGAGAACACCGAATTCGGCACCTCCACCGGCGATGCGATCATCAAGGCGCTCAACGCGAAGAACCTGAAGACCGACCTGCGCATCCCGTACAACGCCAATTCGACCGATGTCAGTTCGCAGGTGCTGCAACTGAAAGGCGCCAATCCCGACGTGGTGATCTTCATCAGCTACACCTCGGATGCGATCCTGTTCATCAAGACCATGCACAATCTCGGCTACAAGCCGCCGGTGATGATCGGCGAGGATGCGGGGTTCTCCGACGCCTCCTTCGTCACCGCGGTCAGCGACCTGGCGCAAGGCGTGATCGACCGCAGCGCATTCGATCCGGGCAAGCCGGGCAGCGTGCCGTTCCTGGTGAACGAGATGTTCCACAAGGCCAGCGGGCGCGACCTGGACGACACCTCGGCGCGCGGCATGCAGGGGTTCCTGGCGCTGATCGAGGCGATCAACCGCGCGGGCTCGACCGAGCCGGCCAAAATCCAGGCGGCGCTGCAATCGCAGGACCTGAAGCCGGACCAGTTGATGATCGGCTACAAGGGCATCAAGTACGACGACCACGGCCAGAACACGCTGGCCTCGACGCTGCTGGTGCAGCTCGACGGCAAGAAATACGTCGCCGTGTGGCCGGATTCATCCGCGGTGCAGAAGCTCACACTGCCGTTCAAAGGCTGGGACTAGCAATTGTCAGTGCGAGTGTCAGTGCGAGTTGACCATCGGCCGGCGGCCGACCCGCCCTGAATGAAACAGCGAATAGCAGCGGGGAAGACCCCTCCCCCTCCCCTTGAGGGCTTGGGCCGCGAAGCGGACCAAGGTTGGGGGAAGGGGTAGGTGCGGCACGACCCCTCCCCCAACCTTGGTCCGCTTCGCGGACCAAGCCCACAAGGGGAGGGGGAGGACTTTGTTGCTTGCGCGATCTCTCACCCCGGCAGCGGAAACTGCTGCAAATACGGGGCGTACTCGTCCTCCACATCGATCTGTAGCGTCGCCAGCACGCGCACCACCGCATTATAAAACCCGATCGTCAGAGTCAGGTCCACCACCTGCTCATGACCCAGCGCCGACTGCAACGTCGCGAACGTTGCGTCCGTCATGCCACCCGCGATCGTCATCTCGCGTGCCGCCAGCAGCACGGTCCGGGTCAATGCATCCAACCCGGTCGGCTTGCCCGCCGTGTCGTCGATCATCGCCTTGATGTCGTCATCGGTCACCCCGAAATCGTGGCCGATCTTCACATGGTGCGACCACTCGTACGGCGATCGCGCCAGCCACCCCACTTGCAGGATCGCCAGCTCGCGCAGACGCGGATCGAGCTTGCTGCCATAGCGGATGAACTGCCCGACACCGGAAAACACCCGCGCCGCGTTGGGCGAGTTCACCAATGCTCGCGCCAGTGCGATCGGGCGCTTCAGCAGATCCTGATTGTCCGGCGACAGATCGGCGACATCCAGATACGGCACACGGGCCATCAGAGAACTCCCCTGGTTTCGAGAAGAATGCTGGTTGCGACGCTATGCGTCACTTCACGCTCCTGGCCAGCCAGGAGGTAATCAGGCCGGCAATCCGCAGATTGTTCTTCTCCAGCATCATCATGTGCGCGTTGCCGTGGATGCCGTGCTCTTCCAGCCGGATGAAATCGGTCTTCACGCCGGCCTGCACGAGGTAATGCGCCGTGCAATGATCGTAAGCCGCGTGATACGACGATTCACTGGTGATCAGCACGACCGGGATATTGCGAAGATTGGCCAAGGCGCGCGCCGGCCCCTTCTGCTGCCAGCAACGCACCAGATCGGGTTTGTTCGGCGCGGTCTGTTGCTCAATCTGCAACTGCGCAGGGTCGCTGACCGGAGGGTCATACGCGATCGGTATATCGGTCACGCCCCACGGACGCGAGCGGCCAGTGCCGACCACCACGTCCTCGAACGGTGGCCCCGCCGGTTCGACCGCGACAATCGCCTTGACCAATTTAGGCCGCGCATCGGCAATCAGCCAGCCGAACGGACCCGACTGCGAATGGGTCAGCACGATCGCCGGTCCGATCTTGTCGAGCAACGCTGCCGCGGCGTGCTGGATCAGGGTCTGGGTTTCCGCGTTGCTGACGAGGAACTGCACCTGCGACGCATAGAACTGGTCGAATATCGGGTCGCCGACCTGGCCATGCTTGGGGCCATCGCCCGGCCATTGCGTGTGCAGCTTCGCCTGCGGCCAGAGATTATGCAGTTCCGGCGCGGTAAACAGCTTTTCGATGGTTTGCGCGTCGAAGGTGCGGACCTTGCCGTCGATCCCCTCCTGCCAGGCGGACCGGCCACGCGCAGGCTGGTCCACCATGTAGACCTGATAACCCTGAGCGCAGAAAAATTCTGCCCAGCCCGCGCGGCCATCGGGCGTTCCCATCCAGTTGGTCGCGGTTTGCGCGGCGCCATGGATCAGCACCATGGGATATCGCTGATGCGGGTGGGCCGGCGTGAGTTTCTCCACATACATCTGACCGTGCATGACCTGCTTGGCAGGATCGCCGGTGTAGCTGCCGCCGACGAAGAAATAGCTGCGCTCGGCAATTGCGCTGGCAGACGGCATGTGGCTTTCCTCGGTCCGTTGTGCGTGCACGGAACCCGTTGCGATGCCAAGCAGGCACGCCAGAACAAGTGCGCCCGGAATGTACCGCATGATGGTTTCCCCCCAAGACCGGCAATGCCACTGGTTGTTTGACGTGGCCGCCATCCTGTTGCACACGCTCGATCCGGCCAGATCGCCTGTCAAGCAACGACACGGGCTGGACGTCGTGCAAAAGCCCGTCGGCGCCTTGGGCCCGACGGCATCAGAGTGAATCACATGCCGGATCCGTTGACCGCCTTCCGCCTTGATGGACGCACTGCGCTGGTCACCGGCGCGCGCCGTGAAATCGGCCGCACTATCGCCATTGCGCTCGCCGGTGTGGGCGCACGGCTTGCCGTTCATCATGTCGGCAACGAGGAAGAAGCCCGCGACGCCGCTGCCGTGGTGGCAACGATTGAAGCCGCCGGCGGAACCGCCCGGGCGTTCGCACAGGACTTTGCCGAAGACGAGGCCGGCACGCGCCTGGCCGCTGCCGTCACCGACTGGTCCGCGATCGACATCCTGGTGCTGAATGCCTCGATCGAGATTCCCGAACACTGGCAGACCGTCAGCGGGACACATTTTGACCGGCAGATCACGGTGAACCTGCGATCCACACTGGAATTGCTGCAGGCGCTGGTGCCGCCGATGGCAGACCGCGGCTGGGGTCGGGTTCTGACCATCGGCAGCGTGCAGCAGGCGATGCCGCACCCGGCCATGCTGGTCTATGCCGGCACCAAGGCGGCGCAACTTAACTGGGTATTAAACCTGGCGCGCCAATATGGCGGCCGCGGTGTGACGGTCAACAACCTGGCGCCCGGCGCCATCCTCACCGCACGCAACGAGGCGCAGATGCGGCGTGAGGGCGCCGCGCTGGCACAACGCATCCCGGTGGGCCGGCTCGGCGCGCCGGACGACCTTGTGGGCGCGGCCCTGCTCTTGTGTTCGGATGCCGGGCGCTACATCACCGGGGGCAATCTCTGCGTGGATGGCGGCCGCCATATCGCGTGATGCGGCGCAAACTTGATTTCGCGCGCGTCATGCCCTTGTCATACGGGATAGGAGGACTTGCGTGATGCATCGAAAGACCAATCCGGGCGGCGGACCGCCGCCGCTGCCGACACCGCCCTGGCTCGCCGGGGTGGCGATCGGCCTGACCATCCTCGGCATGGCGAGCAGTGCGATGGTGCTGGGGGCAGGACTGGCGTGGAGTCAGACGGCGGCAGGCGGGAAGTAGCGCGTTATGCCGCGCCCATGGCGCGGCCGTGCAGCCGGTTGCCGTCGCGCTCGCCATAAAAGATGTCGGGGCTGAGTTCGTCCACCGAGCAACAGCCTGTGTAGGCCATGGTCTTGTCCAACTCGTTGCGGATGAGGCTGATCGCCCTTAGCGCACCCGCCTCGCCGCCGACCGCGGTGCCGTAGAGCGTGGCGCGTCCGGTCAGCACCGCCTTTGCGCCGAGCGCCAGCGCCTTGGCGATGTCGGAGCCGCGGCGCACGCCGGAATCGAGGATCACCGTGGCCCGATTGCCGACCGCGTCGGCAACCTCCGGCAGCACGTCGATCGTGGCGGCGGCGCTGTCCATGTTGCGCCCGCCGTGGTTGGACACGATGATGCCGTCCACGCCGTATTCGATCGCCTTCACCGCATCTTCCGGGCGGTTGACGCCCTTGATCATCAGGATGCCCGGCCAGATGTCGCGGAATTTCGCGAGGTCGTTCCAGTCGAGCGAATCGGCGCGCAGCGCGTCGCGGCTGCCGACACCGCTGAGTACGGATTTCTGGTACTCCTCGGGATAGTTCTCGTGCCGCGGCATGCCGATGCTGGTGAAGTATTTCAGCAGCACGTCCTTCGCCCAGACCGGATGCCGCATGACATCGACGACGAAACGCGGCGTCGCCTTGAACGGCAGCGCGAAACCGTTATGCGTGTTGTACTCGCGGTTCGGCGAGACTGGGGAGTCCACCGTGACGATCAGCGCCTCGAACCCGTTGCGGTGGGCGCGCTGAATCAACTGGTGCGACAGCTCGCGCTGCTTCCAGACATAGAGCTGGAACCACAGCCGTCCGCCGACACCGGGACCGCCGTGCTGCGCGATCTTCTCCATCGCGGTCATCGAGGCGGTGGACAGGGTCAGCGGGATCTTGGCCTTGGCCGCGGCCTTGGCGAGTTCCAGCTCGCCTTCATGCCAGCACAGTCCGGCGGCGCCGGTGGGGGCGATGGCCATGGGAAGGCTGGCGGGCTTGCCGAACAGCGTGGTGGCGACGCTGCGCTTGGACACATCGACCAACGCGCGGTGGCGGAGCTTGATGCGCTCGAAGGCGCTGCGGTTGTTGGCGACGGCGAGATGGTCCTCGGT
>Ga0181530_10001594_pt1 | contig 28265 bp, 30 predicted proteins | sample PEATcosm2014_Bin_42_FD_119769 | JGI IMG/M metagenome (GOLD analysis project Ga0181530, IMG submission 119769) | Peatland microbial communities from MTU Mesocosm Facility, Houghton, MI, USA - PEATcosm2014_Bin10_60_metaG | ecosystem: Environmental > Terrestrial > Soil > Wetlands > Peat | place... | reverse complement strand
TGATCCGGAAATTGGCGACACTTCAGCGGCCGGACGGCAGCTTCGTCGGTCAGCGCAAATGGATGGAGGACAATCCTGTCCTGGTGACCGCTTACACCGTGATGGTGCTCGAGACGGCCAAAAAGGATTTGGCCGCCAATCCGGCGAAATGAATCTCGGGCGGACAAACATCGAAGGAGCGTTTCGTGGACAAATTCATCATTCCGAACTTTCACGTGATCCTGATCCACTTCCCCATGGGGTTGCTTTTGATCGGCGTGACGATCGAGTTGTTCAGCTTTTTGTGGCGGCGCAGCTCCTTCCGCCAGGCGGGACGGTGGATGATTCTGCTCGGCACGCTCATGGCCGTGCCGGCGCTGACCAGCGGCCTGTATGCCCTGCGCGACGTCGTGGGGCACGGCGCCGACTTGGATTCATGGTCGGAATTCAAGGCGGCCAGCAACTTCAATGCGCACGATTGGCAATTCGTGCGCTATCACGTCGTCCTGAACTCCGTGGCCACGGGGTTGGCTCTTTTCGCCACGGTGATGTGGCTCGGCGCCAGCGATACCTGGCGGAAAATTCTCCGCATCCCGGCGCTGCTGATGCTCGTCGTGGCGGTTGGCCTGATGGTCGACGGCGGTTGGCACGGGGGGGAGATGGTCTATCGGCTCGGATTTGCCGTTCAGGGAAAGCTGAACGTGCTGCCCGATACACCGGACCGGCCGCAGGATTTGCAGGACAAAATCGAGTTCTACGCGCCCGAGGGGGAAGTGCATCTGCTGATGGCGGGTTTTGTGTTCGCATTGGCGGCGGCGGCGCTGGGGCTGTCGATCCGCCGCGCCGTCACCGCCGACACCGTCATCGTGCAGCGGATTCCGCGGACGAACGTTGCCGCCTCCGGCGGGCGCGAAGACACCATCAAGCCTATCTCACTGCTCCAGGCCCTGAACGACCCCGGTGATGAGATTCCCGTCGGACCGCGGGTTCCGGCGGCACGGTTCTGGGTCCTGGCGGCGCTGGTGGCGATCGCCGCGATCGCCAGCGGATTGTGGTTCGGCGACTATCTCGCCCCCTGGCCAAGGATCATCGACCGCGCCCACGTCCAGCGGGCCATCCAGCACATCCAGGATTCCAAAAATGCCCGCGAAGGACTCCATATCGTTTTCGGCGCCTCCATTGTCGTGCTGAGCGTCTTGCTGGCCCTGCTGACGCGCTTCGCCCCCAAGAGCCGGGTCTTCCTGTCCGGCTTCGCGTTTTTGCTGGTGTTGGTGATGGCCGTGCAAATCTGGCTCGGCGTGTTGCTCACGTTCGATGGCGGACGCGGCCCGCTGGCGAGGTTCAAGACCGATGCCGAAGCCAACGCCCCGGAACAGGAAACTCCGTCGCCCGCAACGGCGCCAAGCGTCTCCCCGCCGCCGGCGACGCAGCCGATTGCGCTCGGACAGTAGCTAGTTTTCGATCGGCTCAACCTTATCCACGTCGATGTGATAGATGCTCTTGATGACCCCGCTCTGGGAGTCTTTACGGATGAACGTGTGAATCGTGCCCCAGACTTTCACGGGAACGGGGTAATAGTAGACGTGCTTCCCCTTGACGACATTGCCGTCAACGAAGTGCTGCGCCAGCGGGGGGCCGTTGAAGCAGCACTTGGTCTTGGAATAGACGAGTTGGAAGTAATCGAGCCTGGCGCTGTCGCCAGCGTATTGCTGCGCCCACATCTCGCCCATCGCCATGACCTTCTGCCCCTCCAGGGCTCGCCACTTGGACGGAATGTCCTGCATCGTGGCGTTCATCTGGTCCATGTCGAACGTGCTCATGGCTTTCAGATCGACTTCCTTGTACGCGCCGTAATCGTGAATGCCTCCGCTGAGAAACTCGTTGAGCCACCAGAAAAACAGCAGCAGGATCGGTACAACGATCGCGGAAACGAATACCAGGATTCGCCAGTTCAGGCGCTGCGACCAGGTGACTTTCTCGCGCGGCAGAGGCCGCGGCTGATAGGACAATCCGCTCGGACTTACGGATGGCGGGGTGGCGGTGCTCATCGACGACGTTCCACTGTTCTACCGTTTACTGCGGGGCGGCGCGGACGCTGCTCGCGTCCATCTGAAAAATGCTCACGATAAATCCGCTGTCCCGAACCTCTTTGACGTGAAGCGTTCCCTCCACAACCAGTTCATCGGGGAAATAACTCATCGCCTTCGACTTGGGACAATGCACGATGATTGTATGCTGAATCTGCGGCGGCTGGCCAAAACAACAGGCGAACAGGCTGGGAACCAGGGCGAATTCGGAAATGCTTTCCGCCTGATCCAGCGGGATCATGTAGCCCATGGTTTTGAAATGACAGCCATCGAGCCGAAGAACGTCACTGGGGATGTTCCCACCGGCGGTGGCGTCATAGTCGAAATTCCCAAGCTCCTTGATAGGCATCTCGACGGTGTCACCGGAGGTGGGGGCGGGGTGGACGTGGCGCGGCCCGCCATCCACCAGGACGGCCACCGACTGCGTCGGCGTCGAGACCACCGGTTTGGCGGCGGGGTTGAGCATCTGGTGCCGGCAAACACGGATTTGCTCCAGCACCGGCCCAAGCTGGTCCGGCTGATCCGCCAGCATCTCCGAAACCTTCTGCAACAGCGGCAGCGCCGCCGCATAGTCGCTGCGGCCCATGTCCTCGTTGGCCTGAAGCTGCAATTCGTTTGCCAGCGTCGCGTTGGACGGCTGCGAAGTCGGCGAAGCATCCGCCCAGACCCGGGCGGATAATCCGACCACCAGCAATAATATGACTGCCGCAATCTTTTTCATCGCCATCCCCTTACATCACGTCCATGTATGCCGGAGGTTTCATCCAAGCATAGCATCAAAATTGCGGAGAGTCATTGCTCGGGGGTCCCATTTGGCGAAGACCCGGCTGGCACCGGCATAAGTTCCGATTTGAGCGCCAGATAATACAGTTGCCCCTCCTGCAATTCGTGTCCGGCCATTCCCTCGGCGGTTGGTCCGATACCCATGTAGATATCGCACCGTCCGCTGGCGCGGATGGCCCCGCCGGTGTCCTGATCCAGCAGGAATCCATCAAACGGCCGCGTCCCCACGCCGGGATAGTAGGGGATCGACGTCACAACGAAAGCCGGCATCGCGCGGGGGTAGATGTCTTTCTGCTCCTTGTCCGTTGCGATCGTGGCAAACGGGGTCACCCGAACGTTCAGGCTGCCGAACGGACCGCCCGGGCGCTCGGTGAAGAAAACGTACCGCTCGTCCAGCGGTAGATATTTGTCCATCATCTCCGGGTGCGCGGCGAAATACGCCGTCAGGCCGCGCAGGCTGAGCTGGTCTTGGGGAATCACCCCATCGGCGACCATTCGCCGGCCCGGGCTGGTATAGGCATACCCATTGGTCCCGGCGAATCCGATTTCGTAAGTCTGTCCGTTGTCAACCAAGTGAAGCCGGGCCGATCCCTGAATCGTCACGACGTACGCTTCCCACCGGCTCCTGAGCCAGACCAGCTCGTCGCCGGCCAGCTTGTGTCCCGTCTCGATTTCGCCGCGCGTGTAATACGGCACGATCCGGCCATCGGGCGTTCTCCGACCCTGAACCTGCCCCGACATCGCATCCCGAACCAAATCCGCCGGCAACTTGTACAGCGGCCACTGAAACTGGGCCGATGGCTTCAGGCTGGCATCGTAAATCGGCGTGCAATAGCCGGTGAACAGCACCGTATCGGTATATCCCGATCCATCCGGCAACGGGGCGCCATAGCTTTTATACACGTCGAAATTCGCGCGAATCTGCTGGTTGAACCACGTCGGATCCCATCGGCCCATGGCGATCGATTGGGTGCAGACATCGTGCAGCCGATGCAGCGTCGCCACGGCCCGCTCGTGATCGATGTCCAGATACGGGAAATAGGTCCGGCTGCTCGGGGCCGACAGATATTTCAGGCTGTTGTCGATGGACCGGCTCAGGCGAACGGGATCGACCTGCTGCGCCCCGAAATCCGGGTATTCGCTCGGATCGATTTTCCGCAGCGCCACCATCCCCTCCGGCAGCGGCTTGCGGAAATCAATTTGCCTGGGAGCGGGCTGCGGAGCTTCCTGTTTGCAGCCGATGAAGGCGATGGCGCCGAATAGAATGAAAAGCCCGAAGAGATTTCGAAAGGACATGTTGATCCTCCATGATCGAGACCAGATTTGCCGGGAGGGAGTCATCCCCGCTCACGGCCCTCACGGACGGCGCGAACGATTTCATCCGCCGTCAGGGGCGGATTCAAGTCCACCTTTCCCACGTCCAGCGGCGAACGGTTGGCCGGTCGAACGATGAATTCCTGGCCATCAACGCCCTTGATCCGCACCTCACCCTGAACACGAGCCTGCTCCAGCAGCTTCGACAATTGCTTCTCCGCTTCGGCCGTGGAAAAAGTAGTCATGGTTTTATCTCGCGAACAGGGACCTTCGCCGTCCTCGCGGGCTTTCATAATATCCCCGATTCGCGTTCACGTCACGCTGGCCCTGTTCAGGGTCGAAGGTCAGTCCGAGGGTATTTCTTTTTTCGACGGAACCATCCCGCATTCCGGGCATCGGTCGGGCGTGGCGCGGAGGTCGTAACCGCAGGTGAAACAGCAGCCACTCATCTGTCGAAAATACGGCCGGGCGCGGGATATGCGTAAAGGGGCCAACAGAATTAGCCAAATCAAATCCGCCGCCGCCGAAGGTCCAAAACGCAGATACCATGGGACTTGCCGAAAATGATTCAAGATGTCTACTAAACTCGGCACGGAGTTGATTACGCCGAAGACGATGATCCAGGCAATCCAGGCTGATGTCAGATGTTTCCCTGCTTGTATCATTCTCCACTCGCGCTCGGTCTTATCGAGGCCCTTCAATTCGGGCACGGATTTGAGCCGCCAATACAATGCCATTTAATGTCGTCCTGCCGGGGTCATGGACAATTCTACCGCGCACCAGTCGATCAGCGTCAATAAGTCCTCGATCTTCCAAACCTGATAGGCCAGCCCCGCCATCATCGCGCATTTTTCCGCCGTTGGACGGTTGTGGGGAAAGGGAAAAGGGTGGGCAGGGGTATGTGCCCAAATATCCGGGAAATGAGAATCGGCCGGAGGACCGGCCGGCTCTATTTCGAAGCCGAGCCGGCCGGTCCTCCGGCCGGTCTTCGGCAACCGAAAGTTCGGGCACACCAGGGTGCGTGCCAATCAACCTGCAAATGCAAGACCTATGCGACGCCGAATGGATTGACAACTCTCACACCCGCGTGCGTGAAGTCCCGCTCGTTGCGCGTGACAACCGTCAAGCCATGAACCAGCGCCGTCGCGGCGATCAAACTATCTTTGATCGGCATCGACTTACCCGAACCGCGAAGATCCGCCAATAGTTTGGCCCAGCGCAAGCCCGTGGCGGCCTGCCATGACAAACAATGGATTTTCTCAACCCCTTCGGCAAACCATCGCTCCAATTGCTTTCGCCGCGCACCAGCCGCCACAAGATGAATGCCGAAGCGAATCTCACCCAGAACAATGGGATCCACGACGATCTGTCGTTCATGCGCACGAAGCCAATCGATCACCCTCCCCACGGGTTGGGGTTTGGTAGCTTCGCTCAGGACGTTGGCATCGACGAGGTAATTCAAAGTGTGTCAGTCGCTTCAGATTGGATCGGCACGAAGTATCCCTTTGCAGGGCAGGCAAGCAGCCAATCGACCATGCCCTGATTGGGCGGCGGTTCCTGTCTCAACAAGCGGTATTCGCCGCGATCGATCCGCTTGACCTCGAACTGCTCGCCCGGCCTGATGCCGTCCCTCTGCCTGATTTCCGCGGGCAATACGATCTGGCCCTTGCTGGAAACTCTCGTCTTCATGATGGAGAGTAAGATAGTATCTTACACGGGTGCTTGTCAAATCCCAAAAAAGGCTTGGCCAGACCGGTTGGCAAACATGATCGTTCAGCTCCTCCCGCATTGCATTTGCATTGATGTCGGATTTGACATATACTTCGATATGTGGATATGAAGCAATCCAAACGAAAAAAGCTGGAAAGAGCGGGATTCAAAGTTGCCTCCGTGCGGGAGTTTCTAAAGCTCACCGATGAGGAGGCGGCGCTGATCGACCTCAAGGTCCTCCTTATCGAAATGCTCCAGGCGGCAAGAAGGCATGCAGGGATCACGCAGCATGCCTTGGCCAAACTCATCGGTTCCAGCCAATCACGGGTGGCAAAAATGGAGGCTGGAAGTTCCGACGTAAGTCTGGACCTGATCTGCAAAGCCTTGTTTGCGCTGCGAATCTCGCGGCGCGACATCGGAAAAGTGATCGCCTCGAAAAAAGCGGCTTAACGTTTCACGATGCCGCGTGCGCATTCACCTGCTTCTCCGCGTGATAGCTGCTGCGAACCATCGGCCCCGATTCGACGTGCCGGATGCCTTTGTCTTCTCCCCGCTTCTTCCACTCGGCGAATTCATCGGGATGAACCCAGCGAACCACCGGCAAGTGCTGCGGAGTCGGCCGAAGATATTGCCCCAGCGTGAGGATGTCGCATCCGATGGCCACCAGATCGTCCAGCACCGAGTCGATCTCCTCTTCGCGTTCGCCGAGGCCCAGCATCATCCCGGTCTTTGTGATGAACCCCTGCTGCTTTGAAATCTGTAGCAGCTTCAGCGAGCGATGGTATTTGGCCTGCGGCCGGACGGTGGCATAGAGCCGAGGAACGGTTTCGAGATTATGGTTGAGGATTTCCGGGTCCTCATCCAACACGTTTTGCAGCGCCTCCCAGTCGCCGCAGAAATCGGGGATCAATACTTCGACGCTGGTCCCGGCGGATTGGCGGCGGATTTGGCGGAGGGTCTCGGCCCACACGCCCGCGCCGCCGTCGGGAAGCTCGTCGCGATTCACGCTGGTGATCACGATGTGTTTCAGTCCCATCATCTTCACCGCCTGGCCGACTCGCCGCGGCTCGTCGAGATCGAGCGTCGGCGGCCGCCCGGTGGCGATATGGCAAAACCCGCAGCTTCGCGTGCACACGTCACCCAGGATCATCAGCGTCGCCGTCCCCGCATGCCAGCATTCCCCCATGTTCGGACACTTGGCCGATTGGCAAACCGTGTGCAGATGATGCTGGTTGACCAGGCCCAGGAGCCGCCCATACCCCTCTCCCGCCGGCATCTTCATCTTCAGCCACGGCGGCTTGCGGCCCTGGTCGGGCGAGTTGGGCAGGATGTCGAGGGGAAGAGGCATATTTAGGTATTTCGATTGTAGGGGCGTTGGGGCGTGAGAAAAAGATTGCCGAATGCCAATTGCCGATTGGCGGAAGAAGACGCTCCCGCTTTCCAATCGGCAATTGGCAATCGGCAATCGGCAATGGTGATTTCGTTCGCTTTCGCAAAAAAACGCAGTTATCCTACGCTCATGCCCCTCCGCATCCTCTGCTTGGGCGATGTCGTCGGTCGGCCCGGGCGGCAGATCCTGCATCAGAAATTGCCCGCTCTGGTCCGCGAGCGCGGCGTTGACCTGGTCGTCGCCAATGCGGAAAACATCGCTGGCGGCAGCGGGATCACCGGCAACCTGTTCAACAAAATCCGCAGCTACGGCGTGGACGTGGTGACGCTGGGCGATCATATCTATCGCAAGGCCGATATTGTCCCGACGCTGCAATCCAGCGAGCGCATCGTCCGCCCGGCGAACCTCGCCAGCTCCGCCGCCGGCCGGCGATATACCGTCGTCACTACCAACAGTGGCGTCGCGGTGGGGGTGTTTTCCCTGTTGGGCCGAATCTTCATGAATCTCCCTTCCGACGATCCCTTCGCCGCCGCCGATTGGGTCCTGGGCGATATGCCCGAATCCGTCCGCGTCTGCGTCTGCGACATGCACGCCGAGGCCACCAGCGAAAAAGTCGCCATGGGCCATTGGCTCGACGGACGCTGCTCCATGATCGTCGGCACCCACACGCATATTCCCACCGCCGACGCCCACGTCCTGGCCGGCGGCAGCGCGTACGTCACCGACCTGGGCATGTGCGGGCCTTACGATTCCATCCTTGGCCGCCGAAAGGATCGCGTCCTGAAACACATGACCACCAATATGCCGCATCCCTTCGAGATCGCCACCGGCGACGTCCGAATGTGCGGCGCGTTGGCCGAGATCGACCCCGAAACCGGCCGGGCACTGAAGATCGAACGCATCGAGGTCCTCGGCGAAAACGCCGATCAGGCGTATGACGCGGATGACAAATCGGGCGAACGCGAAAAAGCCGAGTAAATCGATCCGGGCCGCAATCTTTAACCGCCCGCTTCGCTAGAGATCGCCGAGGATGCGGAGAAATGCACTGTTTGCCACAGATGAAGACCGACGGACGCAGATGAAAAGCAAAGAATTTTGTCTTGATTTATCTGCGTCCATCTGATTTTCATCTGTGGCAAATATTCTTGTTTTTGTCTCGGCGCTCATTTGGGTTCCGGGTGCAGCCAGTGCCGCGTTATCCGCGGTTCCCATTTGAGCCACGTTCTTTATACAATTGGCGCATGCCTTGCCTGATCCCCATTCTCGCGGTGTTCTTTCCCCGGTTCGTGATGATTTGCATCGCGATCTTCACCAACTGGTTCGGCGCGGCGTTTCACACGTGGCTCTGGCCGGTCCTCGGGTTCCTATTCATGCCGTACACCACGCTGGCGTATATGGCGGCGATGTTGAACAACCATCACAACGTCAACGGCGGATGGCTGGTGCTGGTGGTCATAGCGGCACTGGTCGATCTGGGCGGTCAAGGGGGTTCGGCGCGGCGGCGACGCCGGGAGTGAACCGTCAGAGACGCGCGTCGCACTTCGGCAGGCTCAGTGCGGGCAAGCGGCGCGGCTAACCGGAAGACTTCCGAACAACGTCATGCTTTGGGCGTCGACGATGTCCAATTCCAGAATTGTTCCCTTCATGGACGAATCGCCGGGGAAGACGACGATTTGGTCGCCGCGGGTGCGGCCGACCATTTGCATCGCGGCGGGCGGTTCGGCGTTTCGTTTTTCCCACGCCAATTCCACCCCGTTGATCGGCGCCGGCTCGCGCCGGCTGAGGAGTTTGCTCGGGCCTTCCACCATCACTTCCACGCGCCGGCCGATCAATTGGCGGTTCAATTCGGCCGACACTTCCTGTTGAACGGCCAGGAGCTGGTTGTTGCGGCGGCGCTTGACGTCTTCGGGAACGTCGTCGGGATGGCGCTCGATGGCGACGGTGCCGGGTCGGGGGGAGTATTTGAAGATGAAGCTGTTCTTGAAGCGGGACTGACGAGTTAACTCCATGGTGGCGGCGAAATCCTCCTCGGTCTCGGTGGGAAATCCGACGATGAAATCGCTGGCGATACAGACATCGGGCATGTGCTCGCGGGCGCGGGCTAAAAAATCGCGGTATTGTCCGATGGTGTATCCGCGGTTCATGAGCTTGAGGATTCGGTCGCTGCCATGCTGCGCCGGAGCGTGGAGATACCGGCAAATGCGGGGGCAATCGCGCATGGCGGCCAGGGCCTGGTCCGTAAAGTCGCGGGGAAAGCTGGTGACGAACCGGAGCCGCGGCAGATTGGGATTGGACTCGTGGACGTCGTAAAGAAGTTGGGCGAAGGTCGTGGTGCGGCCGTCGCCGTGGCGGTAGGCGTAGTGGTTGATCGTCTGGCCGAGGAGCGTGACCTCGCGGGCGCCGGCGGCGACGAGTTTTCGGACTTCGTCGATGATGTTTTGCGGCGGCCGATGGACTTCGGGGCCGCGCGTGTAGGGGACGACGCAATAGGTGCAGAATTTATTGCAGCCGCGCGTGATGCGCACGTACGCTTGCGAAACTTCATCGGACGGCGAGACGCTACGGGCCAGGTCGAGCATTTCCAGGCGGTCCTCGGCGGCGTCGAGGGTGCCGCTGCGTCGGGCGGCGGCGCCCATCAGGGCGACCTGCCGGGTGCGGGACCTGCCGGCGGTGACGGCGGCGTTGTGCACGAGCGACGGCAAGCGATCCAGTTCGCCCGGACCGCATAGGACGTCGACCTGGGGGAATTTCTGGAAGAGTTTGACGCCGTCGCGCTCGGCCATGCAGCCGATGACGCCGATGATCAGCCCGGGATCGCCGGCCTTGCGAGCCCGCAACTCGCCGAGGCGCGACCAGACCTTTTGCTCGGCATGTTCGCGCACGGAGCAGGTGTTGTAGAGGATGACGTCGGCATCGTCGCGGTCATCGACGGACTGGTATCCCTGGGCGCGCAATTGGCCGAGGACCAGCTCGCTGTCGAGCTCGTTCATCTGGCAGCCGAAGGTTTCGAGATACAGGTTGCGGCGCATTGAAAGCGCATATTTTGCTTGAAATATCAGCCAAATACAATCGGGCGTGGAACGCCCACGGCGCCGCCGTGGGGATTTCCCTAATTGCCACGCGTCATTAATCCAGCGTCGCATCCGTGATCTGCCAACTGCTCGCCTGCCGGGAGAAGCTCAAGCGTTGGGACAAATGATGATGCGGGAGAGTGGCTTCGATTTCGGCGGTCGCCGTTTCATTCGATGGGGGTTGGATTTCAACCGTCAGATCCGCGGAAGATTGGCGAAGCGTCTCGGGCAATGGGACGGAGAATCGGCCGGATGAATTCGATTGTAACTTCGCGTCGGCGAATGCGGCGCCGGCGGTCAGGAGTTGGCGAAGCTGGGCATCCTGGCTGAGGATTTGGGAGCGGCGGGACTGGGCGGCAATCGTGGCCATCAGGACCGTCAGGGTCATGACCGTGAAGGACATCAGGAAGATCGCGGTGATCATGGCGAAGCCGGAATCTCGTCGGCGGCGCGAAATCATGGATGTCCCCTTTCCGAAATCATGGATGTCCCCTTTCCGACAGGAGGATTTGGCTGGCTAGGCGGATGGGGGCGGCGGTTCCGTCGGAAATCGTCAGGGAAACGCCATCGGTGGAGAAGGACCAATCGTTGCCGACGGCTGGGCGGCTTTCGGTCTGGCCACGGGCGTCGGTGCGGGTGAGGGAGCCACCGTCGATTTTCCAGGCGGTTGTGGTTCCGTCGGGCCAGGACAGATCGACGGATTGCGGGCTAGCGGCTATCCGGCTGGAGTTCCAGACGTCGCGGCGAAGTTGGAAGACGGCGGAGTCGAGTTGGCTGGCGCGGTTGGAAAATTCCTGGCTGCCGGAACTGAGCAGAATGGTGGACTTGAAGAGTTCTCCGGCGGCCGCGAAGAACAGGACGAGGAGGATGAGAGTCGCCAGCAGTTCAGTGATAGTGAAGCCGGGATGGTGCTGAACTGGGCGCATCATGAACCTCCGCCATGGGGCAGGGAGTTTCGGGGAACCAGGCCGACGAGGCTGGCCGGGCGGCCGTTGACGGACGCCTCGACTTCGATCCAGACATCGCCGGGCAAGTCGGGCGAGACGGGAAGCTCGTGAAAGGCGAGATTGGAGTTGGCGGGGATGGACGGGGATTGGCCGCTTTGCATGGAGATCAGTGCTGATTCGGCCAGGCGGGTCGCGGAGCGTGAATCGGCCAGGTGTTTCAGGCCGCGCCGGTGGGAGGCGACGGCGAGGCCGAGAATCGCGGTGAGGATGGCGACGATCGTGATCGCCATCAGCACGTCGAGAAAAACCCATCCACGGTGGGCGCGCGTCACTCGCTGTGGAGAATTTCCCCCTCCCCATGTACTCAGGGGGAGGGTTGGGGTGGGGGTCGAACGTCGATTGGCCGAGAATACCCCCACCCTGGCCCTCCCCCTGAGTACATGGGGAGGGGAAGAAGAGGGCTTGCAGAATATGTCGCGCCATCCACGGTCACTTTTCATGGTCTAATATCCTCCGATCACCCGAATCAGCATGGCGATGGGCTGTATGATGGCCACGCCGACGAGGGCCACGAGCGATCCGAAGAAAAAGACGATGGCGGGGACGTAAGCGGCCTGGAGAACGGCGCGGGCGCGGCTGAAGCGGTATTCATAATGCCGCCAGAGAAACGCCAGGACCTGCCGGAGCGAATCGTCGCCGCGGACGGTGGCGAGCATGGCGGCGAAGAGTTCGGGCATGCGGGCGTGGCGGGCGGCTTCTTGCATGGATTGTCCGCTGTTAACGGCCGCGGCCCAGGCGGCGGCGCGGCGGCGCATGACGGAATTGGGCTGGGCATCCGCCGCTTCGCGAAGCGCTTCATCGAGGGGATGTCCGGCGCCGACGCCGGCGCCGACGATGTCGCACAGGTCGGCCATTCCGCGGTCGCGGACGAGTCCACGCATGATGGGCGTCCACCAGACGATCCGATCGGTGAACAGTCCACGGAGGGGCGACATATCGCGAACGGAGGGAAAGAGCGAGGCCAGCATCCGTCCGAAGAAAATTAGAAGAAACAGCGGCAGCACGTACGCCCAGCCGTATTGCGTTGCAAACCAATTGCTGATCGCCAGGAGCAACTTGGTCACCGGCGGCAATTGCGTGTGGAAATCGGCGAAGATGGATTTGTACTTGGGAATCACAAAGACCATAACTAAGCTGACCACGCCGATGAGAACCACGGGATAGGCCCAATAGAAACCGGCGCTGGGACGATAGGCGGCGTTTTCATTGGAGCGCCGGCGGATGATCGCATCCAAAACGTGGTCGAGGCAGCCCAGGCGCTGTCCGGCGGCGATGGAGCGGACAACGCCGCGGGGAATTTCGGGAACGGCATAAATCAAGGCTTGGTCGAGCGGCTCGCCGCGGTCGAGAAGGTCGTGCAGGTCGAGCAATCGGCGGCGCATCAGGCCCCTTTCACCCTGGGCGGCGGCTTCGATCATGCGGGGGATGGGCAACTGCATCCGCACGGCTTTTTCGACGTTGCCGAGGATAAGCAGCATTCTTCGCTGGCGAATGACTCGCGTGACGCCGGACAAGGCCATCAGCACGATGGCGAGGAAAGCCACGGCGTAGATGATCAGGGGTGTGGCGTCGGGCGCGAAAAAGCACGCTCCAACCAAGAGGACCAGGACGAAAAATGTGGCGGCGATGGCCAGGAGGCGAAATGACGCCGCCGACCCCATCTTTCGGATCGCAACCCAGAGAAAACCGGCGCTGGCGACGATGGCCAAGGCGATGAAGATCGCGGTCCAAACCGGCTCTTCGACGCCGACGGCGAAGATCAGGCCGATCAGGAAAACGTCGGCGACGCCGATCAGCGCGATCGCCAGACCAGGGACGGCAGGACGAAGTTTGGCGGAAGCATTGGGCATGGCCAATCAAAACATGTTGAGGAGACTGAGCAGCGGTGCGAAGAGTGCGACCATCAAACCGCCGACGAGCACACCGACCACGAGCAGGAGCATGGGAGTCAGAATGGCCTGAATAGCGCCGAGGCGGAGCTCGGCCTGCTGCTGATACATTTGGGAAAGGGCGCGGAGGGTGAGGTGAAGGTCGCCGCGTTCGGCGGAGGCTTCCATGGCGGCGACGACGGTGCCAGGGAGAATTTTTCCGGGTGGGGGGGAGGAGATGGGCTGGCCGGCGGTGAGGGCGGCGATGAGTGCGGCGCCGTCGGCGCGGAGAATGGGAGAGGCGGTGGCATCGTCGGCGAGCTTGATGGCGGCGGGCAAATCCAATCCGGCCTCGACGGCCAGCGCGACGGCGTGACACCAACGCGACACCAGGTTTCGCCGCAGCACGATCCCCACGAGCGGCAACGGCAACATCAGCCGCTCCGTGAATCCCTCATTACGCCCGGTGGCCCGGAGGAATAATATTGCCCCGATGGCGACAACCGCCGCGACGGCGCCCACCGCGGCCACGGGAACGGCGGCGACGAAATCCGACACGGCGAACAAGGCCCGGGTGTAAAAAGGCAACTGGAATATCTGCGGGTTGTAGTTACCGGCCATTCGCACCCAAAATCGCGTCCCCGCGAAGCCGCCGATCATCGGTTCCCATTTCGGCACCAGTTCGACGAGGATGAAATACAAGACGCCGAAAAATGCGACCAGCACGATGACGGGATAGCTGAGGGTTTGCCAGAGGATCGACTGCAAACGGCGGATGAGAGTCAGGTGATCGCCGAGATTGAGCAGAATGCCGGAAAGATTGCCGGAGCGGATGCCGGCGTCGATCAATTGCGAATATAAGGGCGGGAATTTGTCACGATAGGCGGCAACGGCTTGGGGAAGGGTTTTGCCGGATTCGAGTTCGGCGGCGACGAGATCGAGCGTTTGGCGCATCGATCCGCGGCGCATTTCGCGGGCGACCAGGCGCAGGCCCTGCTCGACGGGCAAACCCGCTCCGGCCAACTGGGCGAGTTGCTGGTTGAAGACGAGAAAATCCTCGCCTCGCAATGCGGCGGCGCGGGGCGGGTGGGCGGCGGGCTGGAGTTGGACGTTCTGAAGCTGGAGGGAAATCAGACGGCGGCGGGCATCGTCGGGATCTCGGGCATCAATCGTCCCGGAAATCTCCTGGCCATCCCGCGTCTGGGCGCGGTAGGCAAACGTCTCGGGACTTTGGTTTTGATCGGTCATGGGGCGGTAGGCAAAGCCTCCGCCGCGGAGGCCTGCTGGTTGAAGAAGGCGGCGGAAGATGCGTTGTGAATCACCATTGCACTGGCCGGCCTGGATCCCAAATGCGGCTGGGGATCGGGCTCGACTGGTGGGTGGGATGAGAACCAGGAGTTGGCCAGTTGCAGGAGAATCCACATGCCGAACATCGCGGCAAACGCCAGCAGCAGGGGCGGCGAAAGCTTGCCTGAGAGGAATTTGGGACTGGGCGGATGTCGAACGGGATCGGGGGAGCCGAACTGAGCGGTTCGTGAGGCGGCGGTTGCGCCGCTGAACATGGCCATTTTTCCCAGTTCGTGGACGAGGGATGCCGGGGCCTGCCGGGCGGCGACGTGGCAAAGCAGCCCCGCCAGCGCGGCGGGCAGCGCGTACACTCCCTTGAGGCGAAGATGTTGGCGCAACTCATCCAGCGCGTGGTGCATTCGCCGGGAAACGGTGGACGGAGACTGCCCCATTTCCGCGGCCAGCCGGGCCTGGGATTTGCCGAGGAGAAAATGGCTGACGAGGAGCACGCGGAATTCGTCGGGCATCTCGGCAAGGGCCTGGTCCACGCAAGGGGAAAGCTCGGACCAACTGGAAGCCTCGTGATCGCAATCCTGGGTGTAGGCGATCTCGCGGCGACGGCGGGAACTTTCGCTGCGAAGGGAATCCAGGGCCAGATGCGTGGCGGTACGATGCAGCCAGCCGCCGAGGTTCTGCCGGACTTCGTGCGGCCGGCGCATCAGGCGGAAAAATGTCTCCTGGGAAAGGTCCTCCGCCCTCGACCCATCCCCGATAACGCGCAGGCAGGTGGCGTAAACGAAGCTGGCGTAGCGCTGCACGATCTGGGCGAAAGCCTGTGGATCGCCGAATCCGGAGTAACGCCGCAGAAGGGCGAAATCATCCTCGCGCCCTTCCGGCTCTATCGCCGACGCAGAGGTCGCGGCGGGTTCGGCAATCGTATCGAGTTCCAACGCCATCGGTTGCTCCAACGTATTGACGGAAAGGGGCTGGGAAATTTCAGCGTCCGTTGCCATTGGATTCCTCCGAGGGTTTGAGATCGACGACCCGGCCGAGTTCGGCGGCATCCGTAACCCCTTGCTTCACAAGCAATTGTCCCACATCGCGCAGGCTTTGATAGCCGGGTTGCCCTTGGTAGGCGCGGGCGAGAGAATCACTGTCGCCGCGCTGAAGCAGGGTCTTTTTCAAAGTCGGGTCCATGGCGACGAATTCGGCGATCGGGGCGCGGCCGTGATATCCCCGGCCGTCGGCCAAGCGGCGGCGGAGGAGGCGCTGCGCGACGATGGCGTGGATGCTGCTGGTGAGTTGGTACGGCTCGATCCCCATCTCCAGCAATCGCGCCAGAGCGCCGGCCGGGGTGGCGGCGTGCAGCGCGGTGATGAGCCGGTGGCCGGATAACGCGGCCTGAACCGCCAGCGACGCCGTGGCCGCGTCGCGAACCTCGCCGAGCATCAATACCTGGGGGTCCTGGCGGAGAATGCTGCGGAGAGCTTTGTCGTATGTCAGTTGGCCGAAGGGGGAAACTTCGATTTGCGTGACGCCGGGCACGTCGCGCTCGACTGGGTCTTCCAGGGCGATGATGCTCAGGCCGGGGCTGACGCGCGAGATATGGCGAAGCAACGCGTAAATGGTGGTGGTTTTCCCGGACCCGGCGGGGCCGGTGAGGATGAGCATCCCGCAATCGGCGGAGGCAAAACCGATCAATCCTTTGAGGGCCGAAGGGGGCAACGACAGGTCTTCCAGGATTGCCGGCTGGACGTGCTCGGCGGGCATGCGGACGGCGGCGCGCATGCCGTGAATCGTCGGCATGATCGAGAGCCGCAATTCCACCGCGGGATTCTCGCAGCTTGTGGGCACGGAAATCCGGCCCTCCTGGGGAACGTCGAGCCGGTAGGTGAGGAGCTTGGCCATGACCATCAGGCGGGTGACGACGGCGCGGCCGACGGATGGCTCCAGTTTTTTGTAGGTCTCAAGGACGCCATCGACGCGGAAGCGGACGTCGCAAAAGTCGGCGGCCGGCTCGACGTGGATGTCCGACGCCCGCTGCCGCAGGGCCTCGCTCAGGAGCAAGTCCACCAGTGGCCGAACATCCGGCAGAGCCGATGTTGCGGCGGTCATGAGCATATTCTACCAGAAAAGGGCATGGGCGTTTGTGAGGAATGACGGCTTGGGGTGGGCAAAAGTGCAACGAAATGGCGGTTTTTGCCCGCCTTGAACAAACGTGGTCAGGGCCAGATAATCCACCAAGGTCGGTTATGCAGGCACAGATTGTCCAGATTCTCAACGCGCCGGATTACCCGCAGGAAATCCAGCGCGCCGCGGAATTACTGGCGGCGGGCAAGCTGGTGGTGCTGCCGACCGAGACGGTTTATGGCGTCGCGGGGGTGCTGACCAACGCGGAGGTTCGTTCGAGCCTGGCGCAGATTCGGGGTTCGGCCAAACCCAAGCCGTTCACGATCCACCTGGCGCGGCCGGGGGATGCCTTGCAATATCTCGGCGAAACGAACGATTTTGCCCGGCGGGCGATTCATAAGCTCTGGCCCGGGCCGGTCGGATTGGTGTTTGACGTGGCGGAGGCGCGGCGGCGGGAGGTGGCGTCAGGACTGGGGCTGGAGCCGGGCGATCTTTACGACGGAGCCTCGATCACGCTCAGGTGTCCGGACCATCCGGTGTTTGTGGAAGTGGTGGGGAGGGTGAAGGAGCCGGTGGTGCTGTCGTCGTCGGGACAGGTGGTGCAGCGAGCCGGGGATTTGGCGGAGGAGATGCTTTCGCAGGTGGAAATGGTTTGCGACGCGGGCCCGACTCGGTTCTCCAAACCTTCGACGCTGGTTCGGGTCAAGGAAAATTCTTACGAGATTGTGCGCGGGGGCGTGTATGATGAGCGGATCATCGACCGCCTGCTTCGGACGACGATTCTGTTTGTTTGCAGCGGGAACACCTGCCGGTCGCCGATGGCGGAGGCGATGGCGCGGCGATATCTTGCGGGCCGGATGTCGGTCGCGCCGGAGGATTTGGAGACGAAGGGGATCAGCGTGACGTCCGCGGGAAGCTTTGCGATGCCGGGCGCCCGGGCGGCGGCGCCGGCGGTCGAGACGATGCGGACGATGGGTTTGGACCTGTCGCGCCATCGCTCGCGGGCGCTGAGCGTCGAGCTGATCCATCAGGCCGACGTGATCTACTCCATGAGTCAGAGCCACGCCAAAGCCGTCCTGTCGTTGGCGCCCGGCGCGGCGGATAAGGTGAGCAACCTGGACCCGGTTGGCGATATCGAGGACCCCATCGGCGGAGAGGTGGCGCTTTACATTGAAGTGGCCGAGCGGATAAAGAAGCTGATCGAACAACGCCTGGCGCAAGGAATCGTGCCGTGACACGGGAGAACCGAGGATGAACATTGCCATTGCCTGCGATCATCGCGGCTACGACGCGAAGAGGAAATTGATCCCGGTGCTGAAGCGGCTGGGGCACGAGGTCCAGGATTTCGGCTGCGAAGGGACCGCGGCGGTGGATTACCCGGACTACGCTATTCCCGCGGCCAAGGCCGTGGCGTGCGGAACGCACGAGATCGGAATCCTGCTGGACGGAAGCGGGATCGGGATGTCGGTGGCGGCCAACAAGGTGGCGGACATCCGCGCGGGGCTGGTCCACGATGAGATCACGGCACATCGGGCTAGGGAACACAATCACTGCAACGTGCTTTGCCTGGGGACGGACCTTTTGAGCGAAGACCAGATTCGCCATATCGTGGAGATTTTCCTATCGACGCCGTGTGGAGAGGGCCGGCATAGCCGGCGCGTGGAGAAGCTGCGGGAATTTGAGCGGGGGAAGTGAGAATCCCGCGGGATGAACGTCCCGCGGCTTTGGTTAAGAAAGATTTCATCGCTGGCGCAGGACGGTTTCGAATACCGTCTTCATTTTTTGGGCGGCGGATTCGATGGAGAGATTCCGGGTGAAGTCTTGCCAGGCCCGGTCGGTCAGGGTCTGGCGGAACTCGGGCTCCTGCAGAAGGCGGGCGGTGTGGGTGATCCAATCTTCCAGCGACTGCGCCAGCATGCCGTTTTCGGATTGACGGAAAAAGAGGGGGTGATCCAGAGCATCGGAGGCGACGACGGCAACGTCGGCGGCTAGATAGGCCAGGACCTTTCCGAAGGATTTGCCGCGGCTGAATGGGGATTCGACGGCGATCGGCTGAAGGCCGACGGCGACTTGACAGAGGGAATCGATAAATTGCCGATACGGCAGGAATGGATTGGTTTTGACGGGAACGGCGAATTGTTCGGCGGCGGACAAGAGTTCGGCGATGCCGGTGGGGTCGGTCACTCCGTAGAGCCAGAACTCGAATTTCACGCCGCGGCTGGCGAGGCCGCAGATGATTTGCCTGACCAGTTCGCGTTCGGCGGGGTAACGATCGGGCACGGATTGAGCCCAGGTGAGGACGGGAGCGCGGTCTTGCGGACGGGGGATGGGCCGCGCTTTGGGAACGGGGGCCGCGGTCCATAGCACGGTGACGTTGGGATTGAACTGGGAGCACCAATCGGCGACGAAGCGGCTGCCGGCGGTGACGGCGCGGCTGCCTTGGCAGCATTCCCGGACGGCCTGGACGCAGCGGGGATCGAGAAAATCGGCGTCGTCGATATCGAAGACCGCGGGATAGCCGTCGTAGAGATTCGGGCGATTCAAGGGATGGCGCTGCATTTGCAGGACGATGAGATCGGGTTTTTCCAGGCGGAGGATTCGGCGGCGCTGGACGAGTTCGCATTGAGGGGGGACGACCGTCGTGCGCCAGCCGAGGGTTCGCAGGGTTGACGCCACGTTGAAAGCGCGCAGGAGCGCGGAGCCGCCTTCGGCGGGCATCTGGGAGGGGAAGAAAACCGCGCGCGGCCTGGCGGCGGGCTGCGATAGTCTTTGGAAGTGAGCGAGGACTTCTCGGTATCGGTGTCCGGCGAAACGAAGCAGCGAGACGTCACTCATTTGCCCTGATCATCGCCAGCGGCCTTAGCCACGGGAAGGCTTCGCCTCCCGGCAAGGTTTCAGCCCGGGCGCCAGCCGCCAGATCGTAGCATGCGACGTACACGTTGAAAGCCTGTTTTTTCCAAAGGCGGTTTCCCATGGTGTCCAGGACGGACATGGCCAGGGGTTGTTCGGCGGCAAAATGGCTTTCCCCGGCGATGTCGCCGACGAACGGGTCTTCCTCGATCACCCAAAGACGCTTGCCGCGGAACTGGGAGAATTCCTCGGCCCAGGCGTTGAGGTCGGGAAATTTGTGCGAACCGACGGTGACGGGCGCGCCGGAAAGGCCGAAGCGCGGCTGGTAATAGGCGAAGTCGCACCTTGCCGAGTCGTTGAGATAGAAAACGTCGCCGGGCTGGTAGTGGGCGGCGACGAACTCCAAAGCGGGGCGCATGTCGCAGTCGGAGGGCGCGTTACGCAGGGTATTGACGGATTTATTGATGGGCGAAATGAGCAGGAGGCACAGCGCCACCACGCCGACCACGCGCAATTCGCCCTTCCACGGGAAATCCAAACCGGCGGCGACGATGATGGTGATCGGGGGCACGGCGAAGAGGAGCAGGCGCCATTCGAAAGGATATTGGTGGAGGGCGGAAGCGGCAAGGGCGGCGGCGAGGGGCGTCAGCAGCATCGCCGGGAGATGGCGGCCGACGCGGTGGATTTCGATTGCGCCGACGACAAACGCCAGGGCCGCCAGGCCCTGGAACTCGATGGAGAAGTTGCGGAACAGCTCCAGGAAGTTGCGCTTGTACCAGGTGAGGTTATCAAGCGAGATGGGCGGCGGAGCAAATGCGCCGGCGATGTCGGCCCAGTAGTGTTGCAGATAATCGTTGTGGGTGAGTTTGCGGAGGCAGAACCAATAGTTCAGGCAGAAGCTGGCGACCCAGGCGGCGGCGAGGAAAAGAACGTTGACGATCCGGCGATGGGATTTGTCTTGGGGCCATTGAAGGACGGCGGCGGCGCCGATGCCGGCGAGCACGAAAACGGCGGGATGGGAGAACCAGATCGCCAGCGCGCCGCCGAGGGCCAGCGCCAGGACGCGGCCTCGGCCGCGGGCCAGGGAATCGGCCGGATATTTGAGGGCGCGGACGGCCAGGAACATCAGGAGGATGGCGATGAAACAATCGGTGGAGTATTGCTTGCAACCGGCCCAGTAATAGCTCTTATCCGCGGCGAGGGCGAAAAAGGCGAGGGCGAAGATAGCGGCGCGGCGGCTGAGAATCCCGCGGCACAGGAGATAGAAAAGCGGCACGGCCAGGACGGAAGCGGTGATGGGCCAGAGCCGCAGCGCCATCTCGCCGCCGCCGAAAAGCTTGAACGCGAGCTTCTGAATCATCAGGAAGCCGACGGCGGCGCCCTGGTAGTAGTCGAGCGGCTGGAACAGTCCGGCGAAAGAGCGGTGGATGACGTTGAGCGCCAGGGCGGACTCGTCGCGCCAGAAAGATCGGTCGGCGAGGTACATCCGCAGGCGGATGGCAATGCCCAGCGCGATCAGCCCCCAGGCGAGGAGACGATAGGGGATTGAATCCCGCGTGCGTGCCGATTGGGGCGCTGCCGCCGGTTTGGCGTGGGCCGGGATTTCGTTCTCAATAACGCTGATGTTGCGCTCCTCTACCCCGGCCGCCGCGACTTGATGATGGATATGTAACAACCGCATGATGAAACGAGCATGAAGAATCGCGACGATTTAGAGGCCTAACCGAGTCCGCGGGAATATCGGCAAGTGGGAAGGGCGAATTAAGCCGGATCTAACGCGAGATTTAGACGGGGCTGGGGCGCGGATGCAGGGTGACGTGCACGATTTCCGCCGGGGCGTTTATGCGAAGGGGGAACCAATCGCCGACGCCGTTGGAGACGATCAGGTTTGAACCGGGATGGTCCTGTTGATAGAGCCCGGACCAGTATCTGAATCGGAGCGGTCCGGCGCCGATGCGGGAGGTGAGCATGATCTGTCCGCCATGGGTATGTGCGGCCAGGACGAGGGGGACGCCGCTTTCGGCGGCGACGTCCCAGGCATGAGGATGATGGACCAGGAGAATGGGAAAGAGATTGGGATCGCGCTTGAGAAGGGTGTCGCGGACGGCGGCGTGCTGTTCGGCGCCGTGAGTGGTCCAGATGGTGCCGAGAAGCTGGAAGGGGATGCCGCGGGGAAAGAGCGTGACGGCATCGTTCAAGAGCAGGGGTACGCCGCGGGCGGCGCAGGCTCGGTTGAATCGCTGGGCGCCCCCGATGACGTCGTGATTGCCTTGGACCATGTAAACGCCGTTGGGACAGTCCATGCGGCGAACCATCTCCAGCGCGTTGGGCAAATCGGAATGCGAGATGTTCACCAGGTCGCCGCCGAGAAGGATCAGTTCGGCGCGGAGATTGTTGGTGGCATCGGCGATGTCGTCGAGCATTTTTTGTGAAGAGAAGCAGCCGGCGTGAACGTCGGCGACGAATGCGATGGTGAATCCGTCAAGCCCGGCGGGCCAGCCGTTGATGGCCAGCTCGTATCGCTTGATGCGGAAGGCGCCGAGTTGGGCGACGCCTGCGCCGGCCAGGGCGAAACAGGCGACGGGAGGGGCGGCCAGCGCGGCGGCGGTCAGGAAGCGGCGGCGGGAGATGGCCTGATCTGAAACCGGTGACGGGCCAGAGCGGGGGATGAGAAATCGGCGGATGAGGCGGATGGCCCAGCCGGCGGCGATCGCGGCGACCGTGATGGGAAGGACGAGAAAATGCCAGATGAAGACCGCGGCGGGAATCCATTGGGGGATGATTCGATGCGAACGGAGCACGGTGGGATTGGAAACGCCGAGCACAACCGCGAAGACAACGGCCCCGATCATCAGCAGCGCCAGGATTCCCCGCCAGAGGCGATGGCGGCGCGTCTGACGCAGCAGATAATGAAACCGCAGCCAGACCAGCCCATCCAGCGCGATGAACAAGGTGACGATGATGAGAACAATGTTCATCTACGGCGCGACCTTCGCGGCAAACTTCTTGCGCAACTCGCCCAAGGCGAGTTGGCCGGTGGAAACTACCCAGCGAACGTGAAACTTCATTAAATCCGCGGGATCGAGCCAGCGGCTGGCGTGCAGATAATGCACGAAACGCGAGCGGACGGGCTTGAAACGCCCGGCATTCCAGGGTTTCTTTCTTCCGGCATAATGCTGTATGCGCGGATGGTAAAGAAGTTCCTCTCTTCGGCGGCGAATTTCCTCGTCGACGGACGTTTGGCCAAGCTGGGTTGGGTTGATCAGATTATCGACCTGGGCATTCCAGGCGAGATCCAGTTGCCGCCATTTGCCGAACAGGACGGCATTGAGCCCGTCCTGATCGGGGAAGCGGACGATGGGCTTGAATTGGCGGACGTATTCGAGGACGGCCCGTCCAACGCCGTCGTGCCGCCAGGGTTTCATGTTGATCACGAGCACTCCCGAATTGAAATAGGGCGCGTTCTGTCTTCGGGCGGGATCGATTCCGGGCAAGGGCAATTCGGGGCGGACGATCGAACTTCCGTAGTCGCAAACGGCCATGAGAGTGGCATCGCCGAAATCCTCGCGGTAGAGGTCGGCAAGGTCGCCCTCGACGAGCAGGTCGCCGTCGAGATAGACGATGCGCTCCAGGTCCATCGGCAGGATGTCGTCCATGAGCAGGCGGAGGTAGATGGTGCTGTTGAGCCGGCGGAGGATGGGAAGATCGCTGAAGGGGTCGCGGCTGATTACGTGCCATTCGAGATCGACGTTTCCGAAGGCGGCGATTTTTCGTTCCATCCGCCGGCGGGAATCGGGGGCGATTCCGCCGTCCATGAGGTAGACGCGCATTCGCCAGCCGGGCGAGAGATTGGCCGATGCCGAGCAGAGCATGACCATGATCGGCATGACGTACCCGTCATCCCCGCAGCAGAGCAGAGCAACTTCACGCGGGGACTTGGGAGATGGTTGAGCCATAATTCTGCCAGGAGGCCGGCGATGCGGGTTGCATCGAAGCGGCCGAGAGCCTTTCGAGCCAGGCCTGGGCCTGTTTGGGGCTTCGGAGCTGAACGATTCGGAGATGGCCGAATTCCGGGCGGCGGAGAATCTTGGGATAATCGCGGCGGCGTTTGCGCCAACTTTGGATGACCCAGAGCAACTGGGATTTCCGGGAAAAGAACGTCCTGCGCCAGGTTTCGACGTTGTGATCGCCCAGGCGCTGGCGGGTGAGGCATCGCCCGACGGTGCGGCGCAATGCCCGCATGAACACCACGGACATCGGATAATTCAGCCAGACCACGGTGTCCGCCCGGGACCAGACCAGGTTGCGATGCTCCGGGAAAACCCCGTCGATGACCCAGGCGTCCGGGGCGATGGCATGGCTGACCTGGGCGAGCAGCGCTTCATCGGACGGAAGCGACCACCCCGGAAGCCAGACCATCGAATCGATCTCCACGTGCGGCAAGCCCAATCGCCGCGAGATGGATTCGGCCATCACGGTCTTTCCGGAGCAACTTGAGCCAACCACCACAACGCGACGCATCGGAAGGTGTCCTCGAATTTGCGGCCCCAAACTCTTATCGTTTATGTGAGATTGGTTGAAGAGTCCATAAAAAGATTATCGCAATTCCCGGCAAAATCAATTGCAAATTAAGGGCGGGTTGAGCGGGTGTGGGCAAACTTTCGCGTGTCGAAGACCGGCCGGAGGACCGGCCGGCTCAATTTCGAAACTGAGCCGGCCGGTCCTCCGGCCGATTCTTCGGGCCATGGACCGATAAAGTTTGATTCGGCAGGGCAAACCCCCGTTTAGCCGCCCGCGACCGTCACCCGGAATCCGATGCGGTCGAGGCGGAAGGCGGGATTGGTCTTGAAGCGGTACGCCGAGCGGCAGCTCGCCGGTGCGTTGCTCCAGCTACCGCCGCGCAGCACGCGAAGGCTGCCCGTCTCGGCTCCCGTGGGGTCCGTGGCCGGGCCTTTTTCGTAATCCCCGTAGCGGTCGCCACACCATTGCCACACGTTGCCGATCATGTCATAGAGGCCGAACGCATTGGCCTTGAAACTCCCCACCGGAGAAGTGAACACGAAACCATCGTCCCAGGCAAAGAACACCCAGTCTGAGGGCGCATTGGGTAATTTGTTCTTGAAGCTCTGGTCGGCGCAGTTGGCCCAGCCTTCGCCATCGTCGGGGTCATCGCCCCACGGATACGCCGTCGTTGTGCCCGCACGGCAGGCGTATTCCCACTGGGCCTCGGTCGGCAGCCGCACGGTCTTGCCGCTCTTTTTTGAGAGCCAATCGCAAAATGCCTGGGCGTCGTTCCAGCTCACCTGCACCACCGGATGGTCGCCCCTCTGATCGAAACTCGGGTTGCGCCATGAGCAGCCGTTTACCCTCCTCGCGTCGAGCTTTCCATCCCTGATTTCGCAACCGAACGACCAGCCGTCTTTCTCGGCATCGGTCTTGTAGCCGCTGTCCTTCACGAACGCCGCGAACTGGTCCACGGTCACGTCGGTCAGGCCCACGTAGAAGGACTTACTGATCGTCACCTCGTGCTGGAGTTCATGCCTGTCGCGATATTTCTCCGACTCGGGGCTGCCCATCAGGAACTCGCCCGCCGGAATCCGCACCAGCTTCATGCTCACGCCGTTGCCAAGGTCCAGCGTCATTTCCTTGGCGGGCGGCGCGGCCGGAGGCTTCGGCCGGCAGGACATTGCCACCGCACCGAGGAGGATCAGCGCCGCCGCGAGAATCAGATTTTTCATGGATTGCTCCTGACCCTGCATGCGAGCATACGACCGCGCCGGGGGACGTCAATGAATCCACCAGCCCCCCTATAAAGGTTGATTCGGCCGGGCAAACCGGCGATTCTAATCGGCATGGCCATGGAAATGCGATGGGTTGGGGCGCAAGAACTGGACCGGGTGGCTGAAACGCGCTGGATGTGCTACGCCCATGCCGGGAAGGAACTGGAGCATTACCGCCAGAGACTACGTGAGGATCCGCGGAGCGGACCGGGGGATTATCTGCTGGCCGAGCGCGACGGGGCGGCGGTGGGGACGGCTACAAGTTTGCCGCTGACGATGTGGGTGCGCGGCTCGCCGCTGTCGTGCCAGGGCGTGGCGTGGGTGGGGACGATCAAAACCGAGCGGCGGCGAGGGGGCGAGGCTGGGGTGGCGTCGGCGGTGATGCGCGAAATCCTCCGGATGGCCAAACAGCGCGGCAACGTCGTCTCGGCGCTGATGCCGTTTCGGGTTTCGTTCTACGAGCATTTTGGTTACGGCGTGGTGGAGCGGCGCGCGGAATGGACGATTCCGCTTTGCACGCTTCCTGCCAACGATTGCGCCGGATGGCGATTTTTCAATGAAGAAGATCGACCGGCCCTGGCCGCGCAATGGCAGCGCGCCGTCGAAGCGGGCCAATGCGATATCGAGCGATCGGAGCGGCGATGGAATCATCGGCTCCTGGACGAAGCGGAGGGTATGACGTTTATCGACCGGCCTGCCAAGGCCGACGCCGTGCGGGCCTCGGCATTTATGACGCAGGAGAACGTCAACGGACAAAATATATTGAAAGTGCAGGAATGGTCGGCCGAATCGCCGGAGAATTTTCGCGGCCTGCTGAACTTCCTGGGTACGATGCGGGATCAATTCCCGGCGGCATCGATTGTGACGCCGGTGGATTGGCCGGTGAATCGGCTGCTGCGCGAGGCACAGCTTCCACACCGGCCGGTGGATCATCCAACCGCGGAGGTTCGTTGGCATACGCGGATGCAGCTTCGGATTCTGGATCACGGGAAATTCCTGGAATCGCTGAGATTGCCCCAGACGGCCAAGGGCCGGGCATCGGTCGGCGTAGTGGAAAGCGAGGGTGAGGTTTCTCGGTTCTCCGTGGAGATGGAATCGGGGCGTGCCCGGGTGTCGGCGGCGGTGGGTGAAGTCGATTTCGAATGTCTCGACCGGCACTGGACGGCGATCGCCACCGGCGATCTGCCGGCGACGCGGGCGGTGCAACTGGGTCTGGCAAAGGCCCGAACGGCCGCGGCCAGTTCGCTGCTGGATGCCCTGTCGGCCGGCCCGGCGCCGTTTTGTAGGGAGTATTTCTAGGCCGTTTTCGCCGATAAATCGGATAGGTTGATTGAGGTTGCGGAATTGCGGCGTACAATTCCGTAGCAGCGATATGGACGATTTCCCGACACAGCCCGACAGCGAACGAAAAACGCTTCGCTTCCCCGCGAGGTGGCCGCGATTCACTTACAAACGGCTGCTGATGTTGTTGGCGACGCCCAAGTCGGCGACGGCGCTGGCGTGGGGCACGTCGATCACGTTCCACGTTCTGCTGTTTACGACGGCGATCCTGGTGTTACCGCCCATCGTGCGGGGCTTGCGCGAAACCAGCCAGGAGCAGGTCATCATTCCGGACGCGACGCTTTCCACCGACAACGATATCGGGGGCGTGCCGAATCCGGGACTTGGCAAAGACCCGACCCGCAACGCATCCCAGGAGACCGATCCGAGCGAGAACGATGCGCGCGGCTGGGCCCAGCGGCGGAGCGACGACTTGGCCCAGGCGCTGAGCGCCAGCGCCGTCGCGGCCAATGACGTCGTCGCCCAGAACGATCGAAAGCAGGACCCGGCAAAAGACAACGCCCTGTTCAACCTCTTCGGCAACGACGGCGGCCAGATGGGCAGCTTCGGCCCCCGCGGCGGCGGGCAGGGCATCGGTCCAAAAAGCAAAATCTTCGGACACGGCAGCAACGTCCGCAGCATCATCTACGTCTGCGACGCCTCCGGCTCCATGGTCGGCCAGGGCGATGACGCGCTCAAGACCGAACTGAAACGGGACATCGCCAACCTATCTCCCATCCAGCAATTCAACATTCTGATCTTCCACGAAACGCGGACCGGGTCGCAGTATCAGGCGCTGACGGACAAGCTGATCATGGGCACGCCGAGCAGCAAGGCGACCGCGTTTGATTTCATCGACAATCTGCCGTTTTCAAGCGTGAACAATCCCATTCCCGCTTTGGAGGAGGCGTTCCGGGAAGAGCCGCAACTGATCTTCCTGCTGAGCCACGGCGACTTCAACAATCGGTATAATACGACCAACAACGCCGAGGTGCTCAACAAGATCGAAGAGTTGAATAGAGACAAAAAGGTGCACGTGAACACGGTCCTGCTTTTGGGAGAGAGGCGCAAGGAAGTGGAAAGAAAGGACCTGGAGCTGATCATGAGAAACATCGCCCAGGGCGACGGCGGGGCTCTCAAGGGCAACGGCGGTACGTATAACAAGTATTACAGCGACGATCTGTGATGGGTCGCCAAATCACCCGAAAGGAAAGGGCTTTCTAATGAGTGGTTATGCGAATTCGCGATTGCGGCAGGCGCTGCTGGTGACGTTGTGCCTGGGCGCGTTGTTCGTCATCGCCGTGCCCGGATTCGCCCAAACCGCGGGTGAAAAGGGCAACGAGGTGACGCAAGCTAGGTCGGTCTTCGGCCTGATCATGGTTAACCGCGACCCCGTCTTCTTCACGATCGTGGCGCTGTCGATCTGGGGATTGACGCTGATCATTCAGGGGTTTCTGGTCAACCGGCCGTCGATCATCATGCCGCAACGGACGATCGAAACGATCCGCGAGATGATCGCGCAGCGGCGGTTCAAGGAGTTGATCGACTTCACGGAAACCGATCCCAGCTTCGTGAGCCGGGCGCTGAATCCGGCGCTGAAGCGCGCTCCGAGCTTCAACAGCATGAAGGAGGCGATGGAAACGGCGATCGGCGAGCAGACGGCGGACCAATTCCGCAAGATCGAATATC